>Ga0233442_1002508_pt1 | contig 12158 bp, 13 predicted proteins | sample SI_123_September_3_FD_182789 | JGI IMG/M metagenome (GOLD analysis project Ga0233442, IMG submission 182789) | Seawater microbial communities from Saanich Inlet, British Columbia, Canada - SI_123_September2016_150_MG | ecosystem: Environmental > Aquatic > Marine > Inlet | place: Canada: British... | reverse complement strand
TTTAAATGCTGAGCTGTAGGTTGTACGTTTTTTACTCATAATTTTTTACTCCGAATTGTTGGGTTAAGTTTAACTCGTTCGAAATAAGAAATTTTAGATTGTTGTCTTAATTTGTTGGGGTGTTATATTCTGATTCACTAAACATTCACCTTATCTATAAAATTTTATACAAACACTTAATAACAAATCAATCACAGTTTAATCCAGGCATCTGGAACTATATCTGAAGTATCAAAATCAGCTACAGCCCAAACTTTAGGCGCAACTACAATTTTATTTGGATTTGAATTTAACCATGCTCCCCACCAACTGAATGAACTGTTAGCGATAATATGATGCTGGCATAGACTCATTAAACGCATATCATTATAACTCTCCATTCCCTTGTTGTTTTCAACATAATGACACGAGTGCTTAAGTCGTAGATTTTCTCGAGCCCAAGGAATATCATCCGAAAAAATAAAAAACGTAGGATTGGCAACACGATCCGTAACATACTCAAGTGCTCTCTGATAATAAGCCAAAGAACACAATCCATGAAAGGCAAGTGATATAGGGTTAGAGGCAATATCCCCCCTTCGAATATGCAAACTCACTGACACGCTACCGTCGATCAGATCGATTAGTTCAGTATTACACTCTGTTATTGATTGTTTGAAAGTAAAATCTAATCGAATTGCATCTTGAGCTTTATAAAAATATTTTTCTGTTTGCCAATTTCCCATTAAATAAGCAGCATCCGGCACCTCAGAAATTTGATTCCAAGAGGAAAACTGGGTATCCACAAACATTTTAGAGCCTCTTAATTTTCTCAATTGTTTTTTAAATAACAATTGTCGCCTTATAGGTGAATTTGCCCTCCAACCTAGGACATCCTTTATTTCTCTATCAGTAGCTAATTGAGCCTTTATATTAAATATATAGTCAAGTTCAAAGCCATTATGCAGGGTATATCCTGAAAAATCTTGAGTATCCAAAGATAATGGAACCCTCCTCTCCAGAGAGAGTGCACGGCCAACTGCATATTGAAACATCTGGTTGCCGAGTCCGCCAATAATATGAGAGATAATCATATTAAATTATTATTCCTTGATGAAGGAAAAAATACCCAGTCCATAATGAATTTTAGAAATAGCCAATAATTCTTCATTATTTATATCTATCTCAACCAAGCCACTATCTGCAGTAAATAACGAAAATGAATGCAATGTTAGCCCAATATCTTGTGCAATATTTACAATAGTATTTGGATTAAATACGCGATTTGCATTAAACTCCACGCGCTCAATACCCACTGGCACAGAAAGATAAAAAATACCACCTGAACAAAGGATATCAATCATATTACGCAAACCAGACTCATAACCCTTAGGGTCTATCGGGTCTCCATATCTTCCTAGCCCAAAGTGCTCTAAAGCATGAAGACAGGAAAGTGAATCACAGTAATTATGGGTATCAGGCGCAGGATGCATTAAATCAGCCTGTTTAAAGATTACTCCAGGAATGAGGGGGGATATAGGCCTAATATCTAACACTTCAATTTCTCTGAAACTCGCCACATGAGCTACAAAACCATCTACACGTGAACCAATATCAACATGCTTATCCGGATTAGCAGAAAAAATTTTTCTAGCCACTAACAAATCTTGCCAAAAGTACTCACTCGTAACTGCCCCACCCTCTTCATTCCAATCACGCAAACAGGGTACTAATTTTAGCTTTCCAGTGTAATTAGAACTTCGAAAGCGATAAAGATCTCGAATAAATCGAGGGAGGCCTAAAATTGAATGTAATAATTTTAATAAATCAATACCAAACTGCTCACTTAAAATCCAATGAATACGAACAAGTGTATTACGAATAATCATTATTTGACCTCCTTAAACAGGAGTCCTAACTTCGTTCCATAAGGTTTGGCTAATTTAAAAAAATAGGTTGAAAATAAAGTGCAGTTAATCATCGGTAAAACTTTTTAACCATAGCTCTAGAGCTTCTATTTCAATTTCTGAGACAATTTTCTCTCTCTGTAGTGCTTGATATACTAAAAGCAAGTTTTCAGAAATTGAACACTCAGCGGATGCCACTTCATTTGCAATCACTACTACTTTTTCAGCAAAGAGATATCCAGGAATCTCCGACTCAAAATCAATAAGATAATCATGAGGATTTCTTTTTTGAATTACAGTAGATTCTCCAAAACCCAAATGATAACCTGCAGCCCATAAAATAGGCTGGGCTACCAAACCTCTCAGTATATCAGTGAATCGAAATGATACTGTTGATGGTAAATAAAGTAACGGAAAAACTTCACTTCTAAAATAAGTGTTTTGAGAATTAAAAGGACAACAAGCCCCAGCATCCAGAGCAATGGACTCTCTTTTATTAAAATAAATTGGCTTATTATTGGTTAAACGATAAATAGCATCAACATCAGGATCTTCATCCGCTAAAAATTGCCAAACTCCAATTTTTACAGGCTTCTTCTTTAAGGATAACTTTAGCTTATCTCTCAAAATATATTGCAATGGCAGACCACGGGGCCAAACATGTTCGTCAGTAAAAAAAGAATATATATTTACAAATTTAGGCTGAGTAATGACTTCTACTTCCGCTTGAAATATTGGATTTTGATTCCAATTTTCTAGAGGGATATTATCATCATCAGTATCGTATATAATTTCAGCCCCCTTGGATATAGCATACTGGTAGCCAATATTTTTTCGAGTATAGCTATCCCATGGAAGCATCCCAACAAAAGTTGAATCCATCTTCTCTTGATCAGTTACTGATATAAATTTGACATTTGGAAATGACCAATTTTGATCTGTTTTTTTGTCACCAACCACCACTACATTCCAACCAGGAATCTTAGAAAATTTCTCAATAGAAAGTGTAGGTGGAAAAATAGAGGTAATAATTATGTATTTTTTATTCATTAAATATTTTTTAAAAATTTATCAAAAAATGCATCTGTAGTGTAATCTTTCTTTGCTCGATTAAATGCATTTTCAATAATCGGCAAATAGTCATCATAAGACTTTAGAATTTTAGAAATAGTTTCAGACAAGCAGCCCTCTTCATAATAAACAAACTCTTTACCTGGCTCAAAATAGTTCTCAATGATATTAAAAGGGTCTTTCTTACAGAGGATTAGCGACCGTGAAAAAGCTGCCTCAAAGGATCTAGATTTTAATTGTGGAACAACCATTCCCATTCTATTCGTAAAGAATTTAGATACTTTCCATGGCGTAGGTAACTCACTAAAAGCTCGATTGTCTTTCCAAGATGAATACTTCCAGATATTTCTCAAATGAGTAAAAGATGGATATAGCATATTATGCACTAATGTGATTCTAGATTGAGAGATTAAGGATATCTTTTCTGTATATCCAACGCCCCTATTTGTGACAAGAGAATGCTTTGAATTTGAAACTAATCGATAATTAAAGTTACTGGCTATCTTTAAATCTCTAAGAATTTGTTTAGAAACAATATGTCCAGTATAAATAATATCATATTTTTTTTCTGTCATTAATGGTATATGCTGATCATTGAATGGAAAAAAAATTGGAACCCTTTTCTTATTTATCTGCTGCGCATTCAAGTACTCCGCAGTATATTGACAGATCGTAAATATTCTATAAAAATCATTATCATAAGAATTAAAATTTTCACCGATAAAAAATTTATTAGGCTCTTCGAACTCAAGACGCACAACCTTCTTACTCTTAATTCTTTCAATCTCGCTATCACTAATACCCAAATGTTCCCAGCACGCAATCTTCTCAAATGCAGCAACAATCAGAGCTACGCTTGAGTCTCCTTGCCCCTCAAATTTATCAAAGCCAAAATTTTTAGTCGGATCTTGTTCGTAACCGTGTGTGCTTCTTTTAATAATCTCCATTTAAAATTTTATATCCTAATTTAAAAAACCACTATCTAAAAAAACCTTCCAAAAAAAATAAAATTTTTATTTTTTTTCTGAATCGTGCATGCCTCTAATTAATTTTAAACGAGTCAATTCATTTTCCCTTATTACACCTTTTAAATCTAAATCATGACACAATTCCCAAATAATAATGCAAACATGGTAGTCATATATTAAATTCATAAGTGCGTAAATTAAACCAGGAGTCCCCCTTACAACCGTGCCAGTCCGTAAGAAGTAACTATACGAGAACCTCCATAATGGCTTGAATAGCAATCCAAAAAATCCTATTGTATAACCGGCTATAAATTTCTGACTTGCTTCTCTGGCGGCGTAGTCTATAGTTTTAACAGTAAAACTTTGACAGTCTTCATCTATAAATCTATGCAAGGAGAGCTCATCCCTAGCGTCTAAACGAACCATACTATCTTCATCAAACTGAATTGCCAATTCATCGTGAATTTTTGTATTTTTAAAATCAATAATGCTCTTTTTATAAAAGGAGCAAGCTGATGAAATACGCCTGACTATTGTCTTTTGCACCACTTTACCATAACGATACACAACCATATCATGGTAAACAGCTGATAACTCCCCTTTATTGGCAATTTCGGAGAAAGTATCCAACAATTCTTTAGGATAAAAATAATGGCAGTATACATGAAGAGTGTAATCTGTTGGGGAATTATCGTACGACCAAATTAAACCATTGATTCGATCATTATCATCCTCTTTCCTTAATAAAAACTTAATATTTTTTGCCTTACAATAATCTTCCGTACCATCGCTACTACCCCCATCAAAGACTATAATCTGACAGAAATCTTTTAGGTTTTCATATACAAAAGGAAGTCTACGCTCCTCATTAAAGGTAAAGACCATTGCTGTGATATTATTATTCATTTAATATTCTTGTATTTTAACAACCATGTAAAGTAAAAAAATTTACACCAAAAATTCAATCATTTTTTTATAAAGTGCGTGCTATAATTTTGCATATATACTCAATATCATTCTCTTTTAAATTGTGTCCACTAGGTAAATTAATCGCTGATGATCCAATACGATAAGAAATTGGATTTTCTACTCGCCTTTCAAACATTGGCAGACTGCTCATTGGACTAAATACAGGGCGTGAATCAATCATATTTTCTTTTAATTTTTTCATGAAATTTTCACGATCTTTAAATGAAGCCCCAACAAGCTCTATAGATGTCATCCAATGTATGCTTTTACAACCTTTTAGCTCGGAAGAAACCTTAATCCTGTCATTGCCAGCCAACAGTTTATTATATAACGCATTAATTTCTCTTTTTCTGTTCACTAACTCGTCAACTCGCTCTATTTGAGCCAATCCTAATGCAGCTTGTAAATTTGACATCTTATATTTATAACCAACTTCAACAGCAGCTAACGGATATTTAGGATTTCTTCCATGGTCCCCTAAAGACTTTACACGATCAAATATTGACTGATTGTTTGTAACTAGCATTCCACCTTCGCCAGTTACCATAATCTTAGCACCTTGAAAACTAAAACCTGCAACATCTCCAAAAGAGCCTGTCTTTTGCCCCCCTACTTCAGCACCTATTGATGGCGCAGCATCCTCAATTACCTTAAGGTTGTACTTATTGGCAAGTCCCATTACCTCTGGCATATTTGCAGGATGGCCATATAAATGAACAGGAAAGATAGCTTTAGTTTTTGAAGTAATCAAGCTTTCTGCTGATTTGACACTCATACACCATGAGCCTTCCTCAATATCACAAAAAACTGGTGTGGCACCTACATAAGCAACTGCAGATGCTGTTGCTACCCAAGTAATCTCGGGTACAATTACTTCATCACCTGGTCCAATGCCTAAAGCAAGTAGCCCCAAATGTAATGCACCGGTGCAGCTAGATGTGGTTATCGCATTATCAACACCAATATATTTGGCAAATTTATCTTCAAATCGAGTAATATAACCATTCCAATTTTCATTCCATCCATTTGTAACAGCATCTGTAACATAAGATATTTCTTTTTCTGTTATGCTTGGTCCGGCTGTAAGTATTAATTTATTATTCATTATTCTTTAGAAATCTCCTCTCTAACTCCGATAATTTTTCACTTCTAGCTTTTATTTCTTACTGGATCACCAAAAAATACACCAGGATTTTAAACTTTTAGTAAAAAGAAAAAGTGCACACCTGCACCAATATTAACACTTGATAAAAGACAAAATTAAATATCATACCATTTGGCTAGTTACACCTAAAATTGCATTTTTCATAATTATTATACTTTTATTTAATTTTTAACAAACTCTAGCACTTCCTTTACAATTGCTTTCGAATTCAGTTTGTACTTACTCCGTAGAAAATTTTGCGATCCTACTTCTGATGAATAATGATCATCAATACCCAATCGTTTGAAATTATTTACGGTTATGCCGGCATCTATGCATAGCTCACAAATTGCACTTCCCAAACCGCCAATTAACACACCTTCCTCAATTACTATAATCCCTTTCTTGCTTTTTATTTCATTTTGAATAAATTTAGCGTCTAAAGGTTTTAAGCTATGCATGCTTACAACCTTTAAAGATATTTTAAATTCTTCTAAAATTTTAGACGCCTTAACTGCCTCTCCTGCAATGCCGCCTGTTGCAAAAATTGTATAATCACTACCCTTGACAAGAATCCTTGCTTTGCCAATTTTAAAATTGGCAAAATCACTAGTGAGCTCAGCTTTTGTCTTATCAATTCTTAAATAACCAACTCCTTTACGCAAACTTAGCTCAATTGTAGCAAGTTCCGCTTCTCTTTCTGTGCATGGTGAAACTACAGTAACCCCAGGTAATGCACGCATAATTGCAAGATCCTCAGTTGCATGATGTGACATGCCCAATCCACCATAACTAAATCCACCTCCAGTAGCAATAATATTAATATTTAATTCGTGGTAACAAGCATCGTTTCTAATTTGCTCCAAGCATCTAAGGGTTGGAAAGTTTCCTATAGAATAAGTAAAAATTATTTTACCTTCCAAGGCAAGTCCAGCTGCAACACCCATCATATTTTGCTCTGCAACACCAACATTTAAATATTGACTAGGGTATTTTTTTTCAAATTCTTCAAATACGCCATAACCTAAATCTCCAGTAAGCAGCATTAAGTTTGAATTTTTTTCGGCTAACATAAACAGGGACTTCATCAATGCGTCTCTCATGTCTTTTCTCCAAGATCTTTCATTGCCTGATCAAACAATTCTCCACTTGGGGTGCGATAATGCCATGCAATTTCATTTTCCATAAAAGACACGCCTTTGCCTTTAATCGTATTAGCAATGATAACTTTTGGTTTTTTAGTGTCACTATCTATAGCTGAAAATAATTCATTATGATTATGGCCATCTACTTCAATAACATTCCACCCAAAAGCTATTAACTTGTCTCGTAATGGTTCTAGAGATAACGTCTCTTCTGTTGTTTTCATGCTTTGTAGTTTGTTTCTATTTATTTTTTTCTTCAAGCAACTCATTAAGAATTAAAATTATTAATTCAAAATTTTTCATATCTGAAATTTGCTCTTCATCTAGTGTTATCTCGAACTCTTCTTCAAGTGCAATTACTACATTTAAATGTCCAAAAGAATCCCAGTCATCTGCATCTAATGGACTAAATTTAGAGTGTATTTTATTTTTTTCAATTGAAAATAAATCTGCTAATATTTGTTTTACTTTTTCTTCCATAATGTTGCTATATTGTATTTGGTTTTCATGTTGTAATTTTTAACTTTCATTTGATATTTTTTCGATTCATCACTTTTATAAATAACTTCAAATCCTTTTAATTCAAAGAAGTTTTCGACTTGAATATTTTTTTTTGTTTTATTGTAAGTTGCAGATAAAAGTTTAAATTTTCTTTTAGTGGTTACAAATTTAAATAATTCATCTAAAAAAACGTGTTCAATATTTCTCCCTAAAATTCTGCAGCTCATCAAGAAAGAATCTATTTGACAAATATTAGACTCGTAATTTAAAATACATAATCCCGTTACTCCAAAATTTCCAAAATTATCCGAAACTCTGATACTCACAACATCATAACTACTTGAATTAAAGAAAAACTTAATATCGTTAACAGTATACCTTTTAGTTGTAAAATTAAATTGATTTGTTTTTTGTGTCAATTGAGCAATTCTTTCCAAGCACTCCTCGTCTTTATTTGAAAATTCAATTTTAATACCAAGCTTATTTATATAGTCATCCATACTTTCATTAGCAGTTAAAAGTTTCTTTCTTATTCCTTCCTGCTTATACATTTGATTCCTCATTTTATCTTCGGAAGAGTTACTTATATCAAAGAAAAGTGAGGTTTTTTTTGAAATTATAGCAGGATATTCGAATAAGTTTTTTGGCACTTTAACAGTTTTAATTTCTGCTATCAGTGTATTTATTAAGCCAATTTCAAATTCAGAATCATCTACAAAAACCATGGAATCGATTCCAATATTTAATTCTTTTGAAATTTCAATTAAATTTTTCGCCTTGTCTTCCCAGTTAATTTTTCTAATTGTAAAGTCATCAAACTCTAGCAAGAAATCTTCTCTTTTTTCAAATACATCGGCCACATCTTGAAAATTATTTTTACTGCAAATTCCTACAATTACTCCTTTTGAAATAAGATTTTTTATCAATAAATGAATCTCTTTAAAATATTTACCATTTTTATGTTTTTCTGAAAGTTCTAAATTCAAATAACCATCTTCACCGGCTACTCCTCCCCATAATGTGTTGTCACAATCAAATATTATGGCTTTTTTAGACTTTCCTAGGATTGAGAAAATATACGGATTTAAATATTGAATATATTCTTTATAAAATGAAATTGTATAAAGGGTTTTGGAGTGATAGTAAGAACGAAAATCAATTGAATTAGTTATGCCAATATCTTTGAATACACCAGTAACATCAATAACAATAAAGTTAGCGGGTTTGTTTTTTATTAAATAGTTATTTAACTCTTCAATAAAAGCATGATATTGATGGTGGCTAACATGGTTATTTGTAAAGCATGTATCAGAAAATTTATTTATAAATACAGATTTATTATTTTCTAAATTATTAAATAATAAATTTAATTCACCAGTTATTTTTTCAAAAAAAGCGCTTCTCATCTTAGCGTTATAATTAATAAACTCAAAAGGAAAGCTTTCAATAATATTAATCAATTCCCAAAAAACAATTGCAATATCGTCTTTATTTATTCTACTTGACTCTTGTAGAATATTGTCGTATTCTTTTACAGTAACATCCACATTTAAATTATTAGACCTAAAGTTGTATTCAATTATTGGCTTTAATTGATGTATAGATATATTACTTAATATTGATATATTTATTTTTTTTTGATTCTCATCAAATAAAGTATTCAACTCTTTATTATTTTTTACAATTTCGTGGAATTTTAAATTTTTCATATCATAACTTGACCGCCATTTAATCTAATCGTCTCTCCTGTTATAAAGCTACTTTCTGATGAGGCTAAAAATGAAATTGCATTTGACACATCTTTGGTTGTACACAATCTTTTTAATGGTGTTTTCGCCTCAATTAACATTTTTATTTTTTTAGGTATATCTGAAACCAGGTCAGTATCTATAAGGCTTGGGGACACTAGATTAATATTTACTCCTATTGAAGCAAGCTCCAGTGCAAGAGATTTAACAAATCCATTTAAAGCGGTTTTACTTGTAATGTAATAACTCCATTCTGTTGTTGGAGTTTCTGTAGCTTGACTTGTTAACAATACTATTTTTCCAAATTTTTGCTTTTCAAAGTGAGGAAGTAGCTTCTTAATTATATAAAAATTAGCCTTAATGTTAATATCAAGATGCTGTTGAACCAAACTCCATTCTAAGTCTGTAAATTTAACATTAGGAACGCTTGTAGTGGCGCAGTTAACTACAACATCCAGAATGGAGAAATGTCTAAAAATATTGCTTACCAAGTCATTTATTTGATCATTATGTAGTAAATCAGCCTTTAAATAAATTACTTTTCTTTTCTTTTCTTTAATTATCTTTTCTATATTTTTAACTTCTGATTCATTTTTAAAATAATGTAATATTATATTAAAACCGTCATCGGCAAGTTTTAATGCTGTCTCTTTTCCAACGCCACCAGTTGCGCCTAAAACTAATGCGGTTTTAGTATGATCTAAAACTTTACTTATTTTTTCATTGATTTCAAGTTCGGTAATTTTTACTTTTGAAATTCCCTTTGTAACAATATGTTTGTTTTGATTTCTTATCTCTACCTTAAGCTCAATCGACTTTAATTTATCATTCTTAGAGCTTACTTCTGCATACACAGTGATTGTATCATTAATTCTAACAGGTCGTAAAAACTCAAGTGTTTGCGAATACCATAAGGCACCATCACCCGGCAACTTTGTCCCTATCAGGGTAGAAATGAAAGAGGCTCCAAGCATTCCATGAACAACTGGTTTTTTAAATTCTGTTTTACGGGCAAAACCATTGTCAAAATGTAGCTTATTATCATCTCCTGTTAAATTGATAAATTTTTCAACATCGTTTAGTGTAATTTTATGAACTAACTGAGCATTATCCCCAACTGAAATTTGATTAAATTTTTTCATATTATTAATTTTTTATTTTCCTGAAATGGATTTCCCTATTATAAATAGAATAATTAAAACCTAAATGCAGCCTTAAGCTACTTTTATTATTAAAGCCACAACCGGAATCAATAAAATTGATATCGCTGTCTTTAAAAATATCTTCATGTGCAGCTGCAAAAAGTTTTAGCCCTACAAGGTCAAAAGATTGATTTATTTTTTTAACGGCTGTATTGGTAAATAACACATGATTTACACCTTTAACACATTGATGAAATCCATTTATTTCCTTACTTTTAGGATCTATATGCAAATAGATTAAATGGTTTGGGTTATTAAAATATGATTTTACTCTTATGGCATTCCTTTCTGCTGAAATATTATTTTCTATACGATAATCTGCTTGAAAAGTAGAAAAATCATGCACAGATTTTTCCAAATCGACAAGATCCTTAATGATATTATCACTTGGCCTTCCTAAAACCTTGGTCACATTTTTTGTTGAAGAAATTTTAAAGGGATTATATTCCTTCTTTTTTAATCTTAAATGTAAAAAATCATCAACAAATCGAAAATTATTATCTTCTAAAAAATGAATAACTTTTAAGTTATAGGCTCCTCTAAATGTACAAAAGCTTAACTTATTTAAATCCTTCGAAAGGTCTTCAGCGCTATTAATAGTTAAACCTAATTCATTTTTTGATTCAAGCAACTCGTATACTTTGGCTCCAAACAAGTCATCATCATAAGTTTTATGAACTAATTTGTATAAATTATCATTTATTCTATAAATAGATTCCATATTTTGATTTAAAAAAGTATTTTGATTGTCTTATCGCAAATAAAATTTACGTGACCTTTAGTTAAAATAAGTTTAGCCTTAAAACCGACATTTAAATATTGACTAGGGTATTTTTTTTCAAATTCTTCAAATACACCATAACCTAAATCTCCAGTAAGCAGCATTAAGTTTGGGTCTTTTTCGGCCAACATAAACAGGGACTTCATTAGCGCATCTCTCATGTCCTTTCTCCAAGATCTTTCATTGCTTGGTCAAACAACTCTCCTTTTGGAGTCCGATAATGCCATGAAATTTCATTTTCCATGAAAGATACACCCTTACCTTTAATCGTATTAGCAATGATTACTTTTGGTTTTTTAGTGTCGCTATCTATAGCTGAAAATAATTCATTATGATTATGACCATCTACTTCAATAACATTCCATCCAAAGGCTATTAACTTGTCTCGTAATGGTTCTAGAGATAACGTCTCTTCTGTTGTTTTCATGCTTTGCAGTTTGTTTCTATCAATAACTGCTGTTAAATTATTAAGCCCATGATGTGCCGCAAACATAAAGGCCTCCCAGTTTGAACCCTCATCTAACTCACCATCGCTCATCACAACAAATATTTTGTGACTTTTTTTATCAATTTTTGCTGCCAGAGCCATGCCTGATGCTACTGGAAGCCCATGACCTAGAGATCCTGTTGACAGCTCCACTCCAGGAACTCCTTTATGTGAAACATGTCCACTAAAGATTGAGCCATCTTGATAATGTTTGTCAAGTTCTGCTATATTAAAAAAACCACATTCTGCTAAAACT
>Ga0233442_1002502_pt1 | contig 12183 bp, 10 predicted proteins | sample SI_123_September_3_FD_182789 | JGI IMG/M metagenome (GOLD analysis project Ga0233442, IMG submission 182789) | Seawater microbial communities from Saanich Inlet, British Columbia, Canada - SI_123_September2016_150_MG | ecosystem: Environmental > Aquatic > Marine > Inlet | place: Canada: British... | reverse complement strand
TTTATTGTATTGACTTTCAACTATTGACTTTCCGTCCACTATTATATCTCCACTAGTGGGTTCTAATAAACCTAGAAATAAGTCGACTAGCGTACTCTTTCCACTCCCAGTCTCACCTATAATGCCAATAGTCTGGCCCTTATAAATAGTTAAATCAATGCCATTAATCACTTTAGATTTTGCATCTTCATAACCAAAATAAATATCCTTTAAAATTACCTTATCAGAAAATCTTTCAACAGGTGTGTCAATATTTAGCGCATTCTCCTCCTTAAGGTTAAGTATCTCTAAAACATCAAAAATAATCATTTTACTACCCGAGACTACCGACCAATTTCCATATACTTGCTGCAGCAAAGGCAGCATCTTCTGAGCCCCTAATGCTAAGGCTGCAAGCACTGGAAGAACTAAGGTTAAATCTTGTTTTTTAGATGCATAAAACAATATCAATAATGCGACTAACACCATTCCTAATGTCTCCATTAAAAATCTGGGGGACTGGCTAATAACTGAATTACTTGTATTTGCATTTTTCAAACTTCTGATAGATTTTGTATAAATATCCACAAATACAGCTTGCAATTTATCAAGTAATATATCACGCATTGCCCCTAAACTCTCTTGCAACACTTTAACTATATTGTTCTGCTCCTTAGATATGCATTTACTATTGTAGAACAGCTTCTTTCGAACGATTATTCCAATTATCGCATATACAACACCAAACCCAACTATTGCAATACTAGCAATAGATTTATCTATAAATAACAGTGTTACTAATAAAAACATAAGCATCATCAGTGATGTAATTGATGTTACAAGAGACATCAAAACAGAAGTCGCGATTCCAATTTTCTGAGTTATGCCACTAATAGTTGAGCTGCTGTTTTGGGATGCGTAAACATAGAATGGCTGATTTAAGTATTTTTGATATGCGCATATACCAATATCCGTACTTATGGCATTTACTAATTTAACACTGAACCATAGTAGTATAAAACGCATAGTTCCAGCCACAATCGCTGCAGCTATAAATACTGTAGAAAACAAAAAAACTAATTGATTGGGTGAGTCAATATTGTAATCTTCAAAAAAAGAAGAAAATAATGGATTATATAAAACCACCTCAGGATCAGTAATAACACCAATAAAAGGAACTATAGAGCTCAAACTAATAACCTCTGCAACCGAGCCAATAACGCTTAATACTAACAATAAATTTATTTGATTTTTCCTTCTTTTACTAAAATGATTATATAAACATTTTAGTAAGAAAAAGATGTTAGAGTCTTTTCTATGCATTTCAATATTACTTTTTAAAAATCTTATATCCCATATTCAAATTATCCAACTTATCCAAATCATGACTAGAGATCACTTCATAGTTTTCTTTATATTCTGGTAAATCACCTGTTAAATCATAATAACTAATACAGGGAATGATTTCACCCTGAAATTTATTATTTATCACTACTGTTTTAATATTAGATATACTCATGGCTGATTTTAAAGATTTTTCTGCAAAAATTTTATTTTCGTACTGTTTTGGTCGTTTCCCATATTCATAAAAATGACTTCCAATACGTGGAAATACAGTGTAATCACAACCGACAAGAATAATATCTCTAAATCCCATATAAATAGCTAAACCAAGCATTCCGTCCATAGCTCCAGACATTGAAGAAAACACTCGATCCATTCTATTTTTCCTAAAGTTTATAGATTTTTCACTAAAATGATATACATAATTTATATCATTATCGCGAATCCCAAAATAATTACTAAGACTTGTAAAGAAATTAATGTCTGGATTTTTTCTCATATTATCTCTATAAAATTTACCAGTTAAATTCAGTTCAATTTTTTTAGAGAAAGGGTTTCTCCAAAATTTATAAAAAAATAAAGGGTGCGATACATAATAATAAGGAATGTTTAGTTTATCAAAGTCTTTATGTGAAAACAACACTCCGCAGCCAATTGAAACCCTGTCATTAAATTTACTCAAATCAAATTTTTTTAACGAAGAGCCATTGCCAAATATATAACAACTTTCTCCAAAATGAGAGTCTTTATATTTAAGATTCTTTTTGAGTGTCTTTTTAAAAAGAAAAAGTAATATTTTATTTATTAGTGTCATTATATAAAAAGGATAGTCAAGGATATGATACTTAATTTCCCTTAACAAAACGAAACCTTCTGAAAGTTTGATCCCAACAGAATTCTCACGTAAAGTATGCCCACTTGGAATCAAGGTCTCTTCTATTCATTAATTTTTTCAATTTTAAAATCGGCCGCACTACCGATAGACTAGTTAAAGAATGGATGCCTGAGACTCCATACGTTTACTTTACTTATAAAAAACTTTATTTATAATTTTCACTGAAAATATATCATTCAGCATTACTTCACTAATCGCTCTAGAAAAAACGCCTCGGCATTTTCAACGCCAACAAGATTACCCCTTAATTTTGATAAAATTTCAACGGATTTATATGATCGGACATGGGGGGTAGCTCGCATTTCACTATCATAGCATTGCAATGCTTTCATTTTAATATCTACTAAATCACTCACATCAATAAAGCAATTAGGACTAAAAGCATTCCCCATACTTGATGATTGCCAATGTGTTGCTGACAGTGTTTCAAAACTATAAATTTCTTTAACGCAAAAATTAGGCTGTGGACGACAAGCAGTCATTACCGCCTTGTGAGTTATCTGGTGATCAATATTTAAATCACCAAAGTGATGGGTGTAAATAATATTAGGTTGAAAATCACCAATTACCTTTTCAAGTTTTTTAACAATTTCTAATAAAGGAATAGCATCTAATTGATTGTCAGGGAAGTTTAAAAAAATCGGCTTCTCACACCCTAAAATTTTTGATGATTTTTCTGCTGATCCATCTCTACTATTGCTATCATCACGAGAGCTAAAACCATCTGCTAGAAATACTACTTGAGCCTTATCACCATTTTTTATATGTTTGGCAATGGTTGCACCGCAACCCAAGACTTCATCGTCAGGGTGGGCAACAATAATCAGTATTTTATTCATATTTCTCCAGCATGGATATCATGTCGTCAGCACCAATATGTTGATTGTCTTTAAGGAGTTTAATGTCTTTCATTAAGTTGCCAAGTGCGACATCTGTGACTGAAATTCCAGACTCTTCTAAAATATGTTTAACCCCATGCCTCCCTGAATATTTACCAATAACAATGCCCTTGCCCTTAGCGCCAATATCCATAGGCCTCATAATTTCATAATTCTCTGCACATGCTAACACTCCATGTTGGTGCATTCCAGAACAATGAGCAAATGCATTCTCTCCAACAATTGGCTTATTTTTAGCAATTGGTGAATTTGTAAATTTTGAAACTAAATCGCAAGTATTGGTGAGCAATCTAGAATCAACATCAGAAAATACATCTAACTTATCTTTTCTTACTTGTATGGCCATGACAATCTCTTCAAGAGATGTATTTCCAGCTCTTTCTCCAACACCATTAATCGTACATTGAACCTCTTCGGCACCAGCCGAAATAGCAGACACAGTATTAGCAACAGCAAGTCCTAAATCGTTATGACAATGGATTCCTACTTTTGATTTAGATTCAAGAGACTTAACAATAATTTTAATTACCTCACCCATTTCTTCTGGCAGTGAATAACCTACTGTATCTGCATAAGTTACTATTTTTGCACCACATTCAGCAGCGGTATTAAACGCATCTATCAAATAATATTGGTCAGCCCTACTGGAATCCTCTCCAATCCAAGAAACCTCTGGCACTAAACCCCTTGCCATATTTAAACCATCTTTGATTAACTCAAGCCCTTGCTCTCTACTTTTCCCCAACCTTGTATGCAAATGCAAGTCACTCACTGGGGTTACGATTTGTATTCTACCTTTTTCATAGCCATTCAAAGCCTTAGCTGCTACTTCAATATCTTTCTTGGTGGCTCTAGCAAAGGCACATATCGAAATACCTTTCAACTCTTCAGATAACACTCTTATCAAATCAAAGTCGGTCTTAGATGCAATGGGAAAGCCAGCTTCAATAGTATCTACATTTAGTCGATAGAGTCGTCTTGCAACCTCTAGTTTTTTTTCCAAGCTAAATGCAGATCCAGGAGATTGCTGCCCATCCCTTAAAGTTGTATCAAAAATATCAATCTTTCTCATGTGGAAACGCTCATTATATTATTGACATCTATTGATACGGTTATATCTGATTTTATACACATATTTGGAACTTTTTCACCAAGTAAAGCTAATATTGCAATATCTATTACAGGAATACCAGCAGTTAAAGAAGCTGCTAAGCTGCCACTAGGCCTAGGATTTACCTCAACAATGCAAGGCTCTCCTTCTGAATTAGTCATTAAATCAATATCATGCAAACCATCAAGATTTAAAATTCTAGCAATTTCAACGCAATAGTCTTCTATTGCTTTGTTGTTTAAAACTTTATTTCCTTGAAATGGAATTCCAGATGGATTTATTCTTTCTCTAACCACTACAGTTTTTACATTTCCTTCAACTGCCATTACATCTACATCATAAGCTGGAACTGTTAATGCCGGCATAACAAGCCCGTCTTTATATACGGCCTTTTTTAGCAATTCATCTGTGAATCCTTCTTTATCAACTCTTGACTCTCTCATCCCATTTCCTAACCAAGAAGGAGGTGCATCTTCACCTTTAAACACATGAAGACCTCGACCACCTCGACCATTAGAAGGCTTAGAAATAACTGTCTTTTGTGGGTACTGGTATTTACCTAATGATTTTTTAATTTCCTCTATCGAATTAACAACCTCATATTCTGGAATTCTTAAGCCGTGCTTTGACAACACCTTATATGTCTCTAGCTTGTTTGAAATCAATTCCAATGTATCGATATTACTAACAATTGCCGTTATACCTGAATCATTAAATTTATTTATATTCTTTGAAATAGATAACGCTTCTTCATCTGAACCCGGTAGAATAAAATCCACTCTTTCTTTTAACGCAACCTCTAAAAGTTTATCATTGTATTCAACATCACTCCCATTAGGAACTTGATAATACGAATCTAGAATATCTTTTGATTGCCCAGCTGAGACACTATCCACACCAACCAAGATATAGTTGAAGTTACCACTATTTTTCAAGCATTTTATTAATGAAGGCACTGTGCTTCCACCAATACATGTAATCAATAATCTTATTGTTCTCACTATCTCATCTACCCTTTAGATCCGTAGACTGTATTAATTGATCTATACTTATGTTCGACACTGAAGTCTTACCAATAATGCTTTCATAAGATTTAGGTTCCAATCCAGAGACACCAGGCGTACTTCGTTTAATTCCCATGTTATCACTTGAGAATTTATCACCCATGGCTATTGACTGAGTTGCAACAATATAACGCAAAAATTTATCTCTTGTCTCACTTACAGCATCAGAGACCATCTTCTCACCACTCCCCATCATTGTTTCAGCTAATCTTACGCGGTCAACCATTTTTTTTAATCCTTTCTTATCTAAAGAAATTCCATGGTCAAACCCCTTTCTACTTAAATCTAAAGAAAAATGCTTCTCAATCAAGGTAGCGCCTGCGGCAATAGATAAAAATACAGCGTCATCGCCAAGAGAGTGGTCAGAAAAACCAACAGGGCATTGATATTTATCCTTTAGCCAATTAATTGTTGATAAGTTTATTTCTTCAACCGGTGCTGGATAAACGGAAGTGCATTGAAATAATGAAATATCATTGTTTCCTGCTAATTTTGCAGACTTTATAGCCAAATCTATATCTTCTTGGCTAGCCATACCTGTAGAGATTAATAACGGCCTCTTTAATGAGGCTAAATACTCAATGATTGGCGTGTGAGTTAAAAGCCCTGACGACACCTTCCAATGACTAGGGTTTAATTGATCCACCCAATCAATAGTCTCCACATCGCCCGCTGTCGTAAAAATATCAAGCCCAAGTCCTTGGGAAAATTTAAACGCCTCGCGTGTTTCCTCTCGTGTTAGTTCAGAAACTTTAAAAATATTATAGCTTTCTGTACCTTTGACATAATTTGCATCAGCGTTAATTGTTTGTAGTTTCACCGCATCAACACCGCACCTTGCCGATGCTCTTATCATTTCTTTACAAATGTCAATATCACCTTCATGATTAATGCCAATTTCAGCGATGATGTATGTTTTATTATTATTATTATTATTATTATTATTCATAATTATTTAGTATTTTAGCGTCCTGAGTACGAACCATACATTGATCGATAGCAATCTTTGGAAGGTCAATATCCAATCCTTGAGACTCATCTATTGCCCACAGCAAATCACAAAAACCTATACGATGGCGCATCAGAACAGTTGAAGAAAATCTAGGATTAATCTCAAATATTCGCGGACCGTCATCTGTTAACCTTAATTGAATGTTAATACTCCCTTGTAGTTCAATGCCAATCGCTACTTTTTCACACATTTTAAACACCTGATTGTCACAAATTACCTTGGCCCATCCTGTTGCGTCACCTGATAACTCTCTCAACAACTGGAGTACTGAAATTTGACCATCTTTAGTCCTATAAACCGCACATGTAATTTCTTGATTATCTGGCTTAAGTAATTCTTGAAAAACAGAATAAGGGAATTTGTTAGCAAAGAATAACGCCTCCTCTTTGTCTTCAACTATGAATATATTCTTTGATCCAGAACCTTTCTGTGATTTAAAGATACATGGAAAATCTTTTGGAATGGCGCCTTCTGCTTTAATTGTCCAAGGAACTGGAATATCTAACGATGCAATAAAGTCAATAGTTTTGAGTTTATCGATGCCAATATCAATTACCTTCACCCCGGCAGTAATACATCTATCTTCACCGAATTCAGCAATCAAAGTGTGGAATACAGACAACTCCTGCTCGCTAGTTGGAATGACGACGTCGACAGAATACTCCTCAATCAACCCTTTAATATTATCCAGATATTCTACCGATGATGCACCAGGAATTTGAAACACCTTATCAACAAAAAGTTGTCCTGCATGTCTATCGCTCATATCAGTACCTACCAATCTAAATTCTGGACGACTTTCGATAAGAATTGTTGCAATGCTTTGCGCGATATCTCCACCTATTCCTGTTATCAATACTGTCTTCATCTTTTCTCTAAAATATTTGATAAATAAGGAATTTCTGGATGTCTTCTCCTAGATTCTTCAACCACTTTTTTAATATCATATTGTTCACAAAAGAAATTTACTTCATTAAGACTTGTATCCAACAAAGCCCAATGCGCCCCTGGTTTTCTATCTCTTGGCTGACCCACTGACCCAGGATTTATAAGTGTAATATCGCCTATTTTATTATGCATTGAATAATGTGTATGCCCCTGAATAATCCACTTAGCATTAAGCTGTGCATACCTATTTAATGATTCATCATCCGAATCTGGGTAAACATATTCATCACCATCCCAAGGAGACCCGTGACAGATAAGAATCTTTCCATCTTGTGTTTCATACTCGACTGAATCAGGTAAATTCGACAGCCATTCAATTCTCTCTTCACCTAGCTGGTCAAGTGCAATATTCAACCCACTCCCATATTTTTTACACATTTTTTCCAAATACACTTTATCTTCTTTTGCCCTTTTAAGCATTCTGTCATGGTTCCCGCGTACTGCTATAGGATCATAATCTTTTAAAAGATTAAAAACCTCTACTGGCCAAAAATAATATCCAATAAAATCTCCTGCAATCATCAATATGTCAACATCTTTCTTCTTTACAGCATTCAGTACAGACTCTAAGGCAAAAACATTGCCATGAATATCAGAAAGAATAGCTATTTTCATCGATACATCTCCAACGCAGACCTAAACGGCCTTGCTTCTGGCAGACTTGGGCTGACAACTGTAATTTGGTCAATAGCTTCATCCCCTTCTTGATAGTTTGGACTATGTCCATCCATATAAACATCGCAAATATCGTTTATCATTTGAGCAATAGAGATAGGCTGACTTCCAGAATAATGTGTACCCGTTATTCCATTATCACAACAATAAATAAGTAATTTTGCAGCGTCTTGAACATGAATATAATTTCTAAGAGCGACTCCTTTTCCAGCTATAGTTGGAACGTCCCCGTTCTTTGCCTGCTCAATTATATTGTTAATACCCAAATGACTAGGTCCACCTTCCCCAAATATGCCGCCAAATCTAATGATAGCATGGCTGCATTGGCTTAGCCTAATAGCCCGATCTGCCAATAATTTTGTCTCGCCATAATAATTAATTGGCAACTCTTGAGATGAGTTACTAAATTCAGTTATGGTATTGCCATTAACAATAGAGCCAGATGTCTGAATAAGATGTGCATCATTACTTACACACCATGATGCAATAACAGCAGGAGTCAATACATTAACGTTATACTGCTCTTGCATTGAATCTTCTGAAAAATCTACTTTTGCAGCACAATTGATAATTACATCTGGCTGATATTCATTTAGAGCGTTTAACAAATTACTTGCATTGCCAATATCACACTCAATATCATTGGCGCTTTTCTTTTTTCTGACAAAAGGAAGAACTGTATGGTTGGTCTTTTGCAATTTATTGAATAGAACACTTCCAAGAAAACCATTTGCACCTGTTATCAATATTTGCATATAAGTTATTTAGTTAGGAATATGTTTAAATCACGACCCATGCCAACTGACCCTAGAAAACGCTGTAAATTTAATACATCGTTCATATTTTTATCCGTTTAACACCAAAACCATCACAGATAGCTTGAGATTTTTCTGACATAGTCTTCCACAATTCAAAGTTACTAACCATCATTTGTAAATCATCTTTTAAACTCCTAACTATTATAACAGCACCTAAGTGCTCTAAATTTTCTGCTATCACCCTTTGGTTTTCTGCAATAACAAACAATAAAGTTGGTAAACCTAAGCAACATCGCTCCCAAGAAGTAGAGCCGCCAGCACCAATCGCCAAATCAGCATCCAGCATCAATTCTGCCATATTATCAGCGTTGATAATAACTTCAATATTTTTTCCTTTTGCATAATCTATAATCATTTCGCTATACAGTGAAGCACTACCCAATACAACCACAATATTAAATCCATCGTTTAATTGCTGCAAAACATTGTAAGTAATGTTTCTCTTGTCACTACCGCCCATACTAATAAGAATATTCTTAATTCCTTGAGTTTTTTGTCTTTTTTGTAATGCTCGCTTTCTAAATGATGTAAATTCTGGCCGTAATAGAGCGTATTCACAACCCAACAATAACTGGCAATCTTTTGGAACTTTTCCTTGATAATCCCCTTGCTTACTGACTATATTTTGATTCAACAAAATATCACAATTAAAATCCCTATCTGCCAAATCATCAATCACCATAATTTTTTTTGTATATGGCTTTAGCTGTTTATGCCAAACCTCATCTAAAGCATAACTATCAACAATCAATAAATCTGCATTGTCAGGAATAACTTGGATCGTTTGCTTTGCATCTTTCTCTTGTGTTGCGCCCAGCCAACTTAAATACAAATCATCTGATTGAAAATCTTTATCTACTGGCAAGATAAACACCTTGTTCTTAATTGATTTGATTAAATTTCCTTTCAATTCTCTGCAAATAAAAGCAGCACTATGGTTTTGTTTTTCAAGTTCATCAGCCAAAGTCAAACAGCGCATCAAATGCCCTACACCCATCTGACTCGATGAATCTACTCTAAATAACACCTTCATGATTTATACCAATTTAAACGATTGGACAAATTATCTATTACAATAACATCACCTTTATTTACAATCTACGTTATAAACCCTTCATTATGGAAACATTTTCACCAAGATGTCCATCCACCATCTATTGGCATATTGATTCCAGTCACGTATGAAGATGCATCCGATAAGAGAAATAAAACAGGGCCTGATACCTCCTCAGGCCTACCAAATCGATTCATAGGTATTTTTGATTTCAACTTTTCATAGAAATTTGGTATTGTTGGCTGTACTTCAGTATTAGGGAAAGCACCCGGGGAAATGCTATTAACACGAATTCCTTGATTAGCCAAATAACACGCAAAATATTTTGTCATTTGTATCATGCCTGCTTTGCTAGAGCCATAATGTATCGGATTATCTTTTTCACTCTCACCATAAACATCAGGATACGGACTTACCATCCCATACATTGAGGAGACATTAACAATAGATGTGGAATAATTATATCTATCTGCAGTTTTCTTCAACAATGGAGCAAGACTCTTAATTAATTCAAATGGTGTAATTAGGTTTATAGTGCACGCATCCAAAAAATCATTTCTGTTTATCTTATTAAAACTACCAGATCTTCCAGAATATGCGTTATTGACCAGTCCATGTAATTCCCCGTAATTTCTTTTAATGCTATTAGCAATAATAGCAATACTCTTAGTCTTAGTTATATCTAACGCCATCACATCACAACGAGACTGAAATTCTGGTTCCAAAGAAGCCTTCAAACTTTCAAGATTCAGTTTATTTCTACCAATAATAACAAGTCTTGCCTTTGCCTTTAGCAAAGCAAATACTATCTGCTGCCCAAAATATCCGCTAGCACCTGTAATGATAATCACTTTACCCTCAAGACTGTGCATCTTAACAAGATCTACCATTTGTTAGGCGTTAACAATCGATCAGGTACAATATCTTGAAAAGCTGACTGAAGTAATTTAACCTGCTTACTTTTCAAGGGTGGATGGCATTGTAAATTCAATATTTCTTGCAGTTGGGTACTTTTTTGCGTACCAACTACAATTGACGATACCCATGAAAAACTCCTAACGTATGCCAGACACAAATCCATTTTATTTACCCTTTCAAAATCTGAAGTTAGTTTGCTTATTGTACTAAATATTTTTTCTCTATTATCTATCCAATTTGGCCAATATTGTAAACTATTCACAAGCAGCCCTTGTAAAAAAGTACTTCTAACATGTATCAAAACATCAGGCCTAAGAGTGAGAGATTTTTGAAATTCTACATCTAGCCATCGCTTATCTAATATATTAAATGGTATTTGTATATGAGTAATAGAAAGATTTTTCAAAGCAATAATAGCCTCTTCCGGGCTATATACAGAAACACCTATCGCTCCGATTATACTACCTTTAAAATCTAACAATCTATTTAAAACTTTCCCATTCCATCTAACCATATCATTGAAATTATGCAGCATCAAGACTTCAATTTTTTTCCTACCAAGATGGTAAAAAGATCTATATAGATTTGCGTCTATAGCATTTAAAATTTCTGACTCTTTTGCATCTTCATGTAAATAATCTAATGAACTAATTTTGGTAATTATTTCAAAATTTTTAGTGCTAAATTTTGATAAATACCTGCCAATTTGATTCTCAGAATCTCCATAAGCTCTTGCAGTATCTAAATATTTCACATTTTCTTTGTATGCAAGACTTAAAATATCATCAATTTCCGCGTCTGTCGGTTTACCAGATGTGTTCGTGATTCCATAGTCAAGCCCAAATTGAACTGTCCCTAACGTTATATCAACATTATTACTATCTATACTTTCATCATTAACAATAGTGAAATTTTCTCTACTATCACTATCATTATGTAGTATTTTCTTTAATAAAACATCCCAACTTAAAGATACTATCGAACTATGTGATGGCAATACACTTGTTAAATAAATATAATCCTCTAAGGTGTCAACCGTTAGTCTCATATCCGAAAGATCTTGATTAATAAGTGAGAACTTCTTAATAATTCCCAATTTACCAGCTTTTCTTCTCATCGATGAAGTGACATGCTCCAAAGAGTCTGGCAAAGGGTTATCATTTTGTGCATTTCTTAAATTCCTTACAGTAAAAATTTCAACACCTAATCCATAAGGCAATCCATCTTTCGGCGAATGAGTCCCTAAATAATCCTCATTCAATTTTTCATACTTGTCTAATAGTTGATCAATAAAATGACCATCTGGGAAAATATTGTCTGCTGTTGCTCGTACAATCACATCGCCAACATGTAGATCAGAAGAGCAAGATACATAACGGTCAAGAACATTGTTCAAACTTCCGCGAAAAACTTTAACCCCATAGCTTTCAGCAACATACGCCAAATAATCATCACTTATATCTTTT
>Ga0233442_1002495_pt1 | contig 12196 bp, 9 predicted proteins | sample SI_123_September_3_FD_182789 | JGI IMG/M metagenome (GOLD analysis project Ga0233442, IMG submission 182789) | Seawater microbial communities from Saanich Inlet, British Columbia, Canada - SI_123_September2016_150_MG | ecosystem: Environmental > Aquatic > Marine > Inlet | place: Canada: British... | reverse complement strand
CAGAGGTTAAATAAACTTCAGCAGCCTTCCCTTCCGGGTCATATCCAAAAAACTCTGGGGTTGATGCAAATACAATCCTTTTAGGTGGGGTGTTCTTTTCTAAATATCTTTCTAGTAAAAACATTGACCCAACCACGCCACTCGCTTTATTTGTTGTTAGATTTGCAACCTCACCTTTTGGCGCTATACGATAACTCTTCAAAACGTCTTGTGTAATACTATCTCCTAACAAAACTGTAGGAGAATTGACAGCATCTCCCTCTTGTAATGCAACAACTAAACGATCTAGATCATGTCTACGCAACGGTACATCTTTTAGAATATAAGAAAAAAACTCGACAAACAACGCAATAAAAATTAATGCAACTGGAAATGTCACAATGATAAATTTACGCCACTCTGTATTCATAGTACGCTCTAAAATTGAAAGTAAATAAAAGTACTGGGTTCATCTAGCCAACCTAAAGCCATCCACAACATTGCAGATGAAGAAATAGCTAACCCTACTGTTGGTCGTATTTTACGTAGGTCTGACGGTTTGTTTTTCAAAATTAAAGCAAATATAACAAGAGCAATGATCCATCCTGCCATACGAACTGTGTATGACCCTGATGAGAAGACCAATAAAGTGCGCCATGATATACCGAGATAATCTGCATAATAACTTAGCCAATTTGGAAATACAAGGTACTCAGGATCTATCATTCTCAAAATAATTAAATTAGCATCAACAATATTATCAGCACGAAAATAAATAAGAGAAGTCATTACTGTCAACATTGTTAGAAACCACCCAAAAAACATGTTTGGCTTTGGCAGTTTCCACTCTTTCCATGCGTGATTCACAATTAATCCAAAAGCATTTACTGCACCAAAAATTACAAAGGTCCATGCTGCACCATGCCACAAACCCGAAACAAGAAAAGTAATAACTATAGGTGTAATAATTGCTAATAAAAACTGTTTCTGTTTTGACCAATTGTTTAATATCGACTTTCTCATAATCAGCAAAGAAATAGGAGAATAAATGTACATCATAAAAAAACGGGTCATTGTAATATGCCAACGTTTCCAATAATCAATCATTGATGTCGCACGATATGGTAAATTGAAGTTAATAGGCAGCAATATTCCAAACATCATACCTAATCCAACAGCCATATCAGAATACCCAGAAAAATCAAAATATATTTGTAAGGTATACGCAACAACCCCTCCCCAAGCCTCCAACATAGTTAGTTGATTTGCAACACTGAATACACTATCAGCAAACGGTGCAATACTGTCTGCAAGAGCAACTTTTTTAAATAGTCCTAGAATGAAAGTAACCACACCTAGCCCAAACAAAGATAAACCAAAACCCCTACCACCACGTAACGATTGTAATTGCTTATCCATTTCTCGATAAAGAACAATTGGACCAGCAATCAACTGTGGAAACAGTATGACAAAGGTTGCAAAATCCAAGAACTTAATACGTTTTATTTGGCCATCATGAGCATCTATCAATAATGCTACTTGTTGAAAGGTAAAAAATGAAATTGCTAGAGGAATAAATATTTCTTCAAATTGCCAATTTTCTCCCATTAACAACCCAATATTTTCCATAAAAAAATTACGGTATTTAAAATAACCGAGAACTGCTATATTGGTCAACATCCCAGTAATTAATAACAATTTAGAAGGATTTTTTAATAATTGATGAGTGACAGTATAATTAAATATTACTGACCCTAATAATAATAGCAAGTAAGGTGGATTCCACCATCCATAGAATAAGAGTGATGCCGCAACTATCAATACCATCGAGGCGCTACCACCAACCTTTCTCCTTGTCCAATGAAACAGAAAAGCCACAATCGGTAAAAAAAGGAAAAGGAAAACAGGATCATTAAATAGCATAGCACTAAAGAATACTTTTTTTGTATTAGTTAATTACTTTAGAAAGATGATCAACCATTTCTCCAATATTTTCCAATATGTTAATATCACGAGATTTTAGTCTAATATTTAAAGCTCTTTCACTCTCTATAATTAGCTTAATCTGATTAAGACTATCCCACTCTTCAATATCATTAGCTGTTGTCTCACGAGTTAATATTAACGTCTCATCATCAAAAACTTCTTGAAAAACATCATTTAGAATTTTTAAAATTTCTTTATTCTCCATAATTACACCAGCTCCTTTGTTGTTATTTTCATATAATGCTCCGTGAAATTATATCCACTTTCTACATCTATCTCATATCGGTTAGTATCTAGAAAAGTATAGCCAAGGTCACAAATAATATTAGTAAGAAGTCCATTTCGATCTGTTACTTGATGCTTTAAACTGATAAAGTGACATCCTATTTGTTTTGACTTTTCAATTAGCATCTCTTGAATTGCATATTCTAATCTGCGTGAAAAAACTCTACAGCTCATTACCCAATTGTCGATTTCTAAATGCTTGTTATTAACCTTTGTAACAACAACCGACACAATGCCATAGTCTTGTGTTCGGTCTCTCAACCTTACAATTAGCACATTATCCGCTATACTTTTCAACTTTTCTGCACTATAGCGTTTTTGAGTTAAATTAAACTGATTAGTCTTACCAAGAAGCTGTACAACTCTATCTAAAGCACCTTTACCTAGTTGCTCAATAATTATTTCAGATTTTAAGTTTTGAAGAAAAACTGACATTGCATCATCATCTTTTTTAAGTTTTATTATTTCACTTCGAGCCTGATATGATTTACTTCTTTCAAGATCTTCATTAGTAATTCGTTGTACACAAAATGCATTTAACTCATCTAGTGCTCTAATATAATCAGCAGAATCATTTGGTAGATCAACAATCAATACTTCCTTTAATTGCCCTCCAACCCAGGCGCGTTCTACTGGATTATCATCTACAAAAACTAAAGTATCTAACCCCACATTTAACGCCTTGGAAATACGTCGAATATTAGTTACCTTATCTTCAAAATTAACTTCAAAGTGCGCAATATCACTTTCACCTAATACCATACCACTGTGTCTGTGGAAAACCTGCATTGCAATATCTGTGTTATTCTTTGAGCAAACAGCCAAAATCACCCCTCGATCTGCCAACCCTTTAATATACTTCTGAAAATTAGAAAAAGCTTCACCTTCAGCTGTTTCTGAGCCAAGCACAATACCTTCAAGACCATCATCTCCTATCACACCCCCCCACAATGTATTATCAAGATCAAGAACAAGTACTTTTCTACCCATTGCCATCATTCCTTTTGATCGAGCTGCAATTGTATGACTCAAAATAGGCAAAACATCAAATGAAAAAGGCTGTTTTGACATATGATAGAGATGAGCATCATGCCATTTTTCTAACCCAACACGACATGCCATATATTCCGCATCGACAAAGCCCACATGACTTGGTGCATTATCCATTAACAACCTATTTACCTGTCGTACATAGCCTAACAACCCCCCAAATGTATATCCATCAAACTCTCCTAATGGACGACTGGGTGGCGGATCAAAGCTTAATTGAACAATAGGAACTGATACAGAATTCCACATACTCTGCCAAACCTTTGACTCTTCTTGTAAAGCTAATGTATACTCATCATCTGTAGATCCTAGTGAAGGTAAAAATACAAGGTCTCTATGAGTTGGCAATATAATAATCAAATCTGGTTTAAATTTATGGACTTTGCTTTTTGGGACCAACAACTCACTTGCAATTTCTCCATAACCACCTATATAAATATCAATTGCAAAACCGTGTCTAAAAAACATTAAAGGCAACAAATCTGCTAAAAAATTAACTGTAAATCCAGACAATAAAGCTACCTTAAGCTTATTTTTTGGTTGTTGAAATTTATTGGAATTAAGATTGTAGCGCTTTGCTAATTTTTGCACCACATTAGATGTTTTACTCAATAAGTCATTAGCATAGATTTCATCGGCCCATTCTAAATCACTCATCTACGTACTGCTCTACTTGCATGAATAATATTACCATACAGATATCTGTCCAACAAAAATATCATTTAATAAAAGACTATCAAGTTTCATTAAATAATTTTTAACTTCTTGTAGGCAAAAACCACCATTTTCAATAAGAGCCAACCATGCCTAAAACGAGATATTTGAGTTTCTCCATATTCTCTTGCTGCATATCTAACAGGCACCTCTATTACTTTTAAATTAAGTTTAGTGGCGCCAAAAATAAGATCAAAATCTCCAAAAGGATCAAATTCTCCAAAATAAGAACGATTAGATACAATCTTCTCATAATTTTTCTTAGTCAATACCTTGGTACCACAAAGAGTATCAGTAAATCTCTGGTTCAACAACCAAGTAAAGAGTATCGAGAAGGTGCGGTTGGCCCAAAAATTTAAAAAACGCATAGCCTGATCATCCATAGGATAAACAAGTCGTGTGCCATTAATATACTCCCCCTTACCTGTTGCAATTGCCTTATAGAACTTTGGCAAATCTTCTGGTGGTGTGGTTAAATCAGCGTCTAAAATCATCAAAATATCTCCACGTGCGTTATCAAAACCCTTACGCACCGCATCACCTTTGCCTTTTCCATCTTGAACTAGAACTTTGATATCCTTATTTGGATAAGCGGCGATTACACGATGTATTTCACTCAGAGTATCATCCTGACTATTTCCTTCTACATATAGAATCTCTAAATCTTCACAGAAGTCTGGCAAACGCTTAACTGCATTCTCTATGTTTCCCTTCTCATTGCGACAAGGGATAAGCACAGTAGCTGATAGTCGCTTTAATCCTACTTCACGCACTGGGCGGGCAACTATATAATTTCTAAGAGATAGTCGACGAATTAAGGGCAAGGTACCAATAAAACGATTAACAATTGAACCTAAGCCAAATAGACTAAGTGGTATCAACTGACGCCACTCTCGTTTAACAGGTTCAAAATCAGCCAAATGTAAAAAACCCATAGTATCTTCAGTTGAAAGCCAGTTCACTTCAACCGATGGCATTTTTAAACCAATCTTCTCTCCTATGTCCAGTATAGGTTGCCAGCGCCATGAATAGTAAGATATGATAAGTCGGGTATCTGAAGTGCAAAGAGAATGAAGTCTTGCAAAGGCTTCTTCACAATCATCTAAGTAGCCAATTGTATCAGAAAGTATAATGAAATCAAATGAGCCTTGAAGCGAAGAAATTAATTCATTATCTTCTACATCTCCCTGAATAAACGAGAGGTTCGGATAATTTTTTTGTGCAACAGAAACCATATTAGCACTTATATCCACCCCCATACCATAAGATGGATTTAGAGCATCTAAAAGTTGCCCTGTGCCACATCCTAGCTCTAAAATACGCTTACTATCTCCAACCAAAAACCTCATGTAGGAGTGATCATGTTTATAGAAGTAACTGTTTTTACCAATCCAACGGTCACGCTTTTCTGCAAGCTTATCTGCTTGCTCTATAATACGAACTTTTCTACTATTGTAATAACTCATCTGTATAAAACCACTATTTATTTAGAAAAAAATTAAACATTTTTTGATTTTCGGATCAACTGTTCCAACAGTGCAATTTCCGCCTTTATTCTATCATTCCACAACCATAGAAAATCATTTTTTCTGCTTTCTAAAAGTTTTATTTTTGTTTCTCTATCTTTTTTTGAAAGAATAAGTTTGTGAATACTATTTGCTAATAAAATTGGACTTTTAATTGGCACACTAGTGACAGAATCGCCCAACAATTGATGAGTTACAACATCAATACTACTATCTGGTTGTGAGTCAGGAATAATCATGCAGTCGTTTAATTGAATAGCCTCAAGGTTTGCATTACTTAAGTTTCCTTCATGATTCATTGATACATATATGTAACTCATTCTATGTGCTGCAAATATCTGTTTATGAGGTAATTCACTAATAAAAGTGAATTTTTTTTCATCTTTTCTATCTTTAACTAATTTTTTTAACTTTAACTCTTCGCCACCATATCCAATAATTAATGCGTGAACATCATTTACTCCTTTATCAATCAGTAAAAATATAGCTTCTAGAAAATCATAACACCCTTTATACTCTTCTAATTTTCCAACAAATAAAATAATTTTTTTATCCTGAGGTACATTTTGTAATTCACTGCCTGAAACGATAGTATTTAACGAGTTAATTTCGTCTACACCATTCAATAATATTTCTGTTCTTACATCTTTTAAAAGCGCTTGTTTTGCCCATAATTCAAAGCCACTTCCTTCTTGAGTAAAAATAACAAGATCGAAAGGTGATTTATATGCCCACTTGAAAACTTTATATATGATACTACTTGACGTTAACGCTACTCTCATTGTCGGGTCAATGCCCATAACTCGATAAACAACAAGTGTACGTCGTTGTACACGCGATAAAATCGCACCAACAATTATATTTGCATGATCACAATAAAAAACATCTGGTTTAAATCTTAATGTTTCAACAATTAGGTGTATATTTTGTCTAATTTCACGAAAAACAATAGCTGTACGCCTTGGTAGCCAAGAAAAATAATATGCAACTCCAGCTAAAATTTGAATTTTTCTATTTAGCCCTTCTACTGAAATTATTTTATCTGTAGAAGAATTCCAAGATAATAACCACCCATTACTCCAATCTTTAGCTGAGAAAATAAACTTTACATCGTGCGATTTATCTAGTTCTTCAATGAGCTTATATATTGTTGGAACCCCAATAGGATTCCATTTTTTATCTATAAAACTCCTTTCTAGGCCAGAGAATAATCTAGTTGCATAAAGTATTTTCATTTGTACTTATTATATTAAGCTAGAATTCTTTATACAACTTTGGAATTGAATTCACTACTTTAATAACTTCTTCAAAATCCATGCCTAACGTATCTAAATACCATCTAATATTTTGATATCTCGGTCTATTTTCATTATCAACCAAACTTAGGGCCTTCTCTCTCGTCATCTCACCTTCACGAATTTGATTACTTCTAAACGTGTCATGCTCAGTAAAACCTGCAACGGTATAATACACATAGTTATAAAATCCAGCAGTTCCATCACCAATTCTCCATGTAGTACTTGTGTCTACTGCTGTTTCCCAACCATACTCATTGATCAATGTATTATTTACAGTGCTTTCATCCCATGGCCAATAATCAAACACATGGTAATAATCTTTTTTTTCTGCAAAACCCCTGTGATACTCACCAGACAATGTATCCCACAATGAACTGTTGAAATAACCAGGACTTTCCAGCATAGCTTTAAATCTATAAGAATGGTACTTTAATTGTTTCAAACCTCCATGTGTGTATACTTTATCCCCTTCAAAATCTGGCTGAATCCCTAAGAATCCTGCCTTAAAATGAGTTGTTTCATGTCGATTGGTTCCCCATAAGTTTAGATCTATGTTTGTTTGTTTCTTTATTGTTTCGACATATCTAAAAAAATGCTTATCTCCTGCTGTTAGCATAGCCATCATGCCCAAATGTGGTGACTTTAGCCAAGCCTTTAAATTCATTGTTATATTTTTTCGTTTTTTCGATATATCGGCAGCAACAATTATGTTTTCCACCCCAAGATCTCCACAAATTCGACTGATATTTCGACGAGCAAGATCTGTTACCATTCCCCAATCATAAGTATAGGTTACAGGTTTTAACTCTAATTCTTTAATAATAAGATGTAAACTATAACAACTATCACGACCACCAGAAAAAGGTACTATGCAGTCTAAACCTTCTTTACGACGGTAAGGGTCAACTATTTTAAATAATTCTTCTTTTGCCTTCGGCTTACTTCTTGGTTTGTAATTATGACAATAGTTACATACACCATCTGAATCAAACCTTATAAAGGGCATAGTTTCTGGCAAAATACATTTTGAGCAACGTCTTATATTTAGCTGTTTGTACTCAAGTTGTTTTTCTTCAGATTTATTGATTTGAAACTCTGGTATTAAATTCTCTTGTCTTGTTGAAATATCGTTAACGGTTAATTGATTATTTGAAGCTGGAATATCTATGAAGTATGGCTGCTCTTTAATCTGTTGAATATTTTCACACCCTGCTTTAACTAAAGCATAATTCTCAGATGCAAAGTAGACGTCATCCTTTATCTTTCCAACGTACAAGCTTCCATTGTTGGAAAATAGTATAATTTTTGACTCACCTGGAATCACTAACGCACATGCAATAATACCTTCACAAAGTGAAAGTACTCTATTTGGGATTTCACTTATATCAAGCCCATTATTTATACACTCAGAGGCGACAGCAACTATAAGTTCCGAATCAATCTTAAATTCTCTTTTTACCTTAATCTTATCCCAAACTTCATCTTCATTGGTGATAATTCCATTGTGAATAACGAAAATATTATCACGAACTACAGGCTGATTATCACTCAAACCGTTTGTGATAAGTCTACTGTGCCCCAAAACTATTTTTGACTCATAAGGCTTGACTTTTTTTATCAACTTTTCAATATTAAAATCAGCTCGATTAATTGTATATGCTGAATCTTCAAAATAAATCAAGCCAGAGGAATCAACTCCTCTTTGCTTGGAATGCTTTACTATTATTTCTAAATTTTTCCTGTTTACTTTTGTTTTAGAGATTTGTCCAAATATCCCGCACATGTTATTTTTCCTTTCTTGTTAGTTTATACTTTCCTGAATTCACATCATAAGTACAACACTCGTTAGTCACCCAAAAATGTATATTAATACTCTTTTAACCTGACAAGAAAAAGGAGTAAAAAATGAAAAAATATACCTAATTGGCCGAACAGGAAAGATACCATATTTACCTAATGAGAAAACAAGGATTTAGCCTAAGGTTTATTGCTATAAGCATGAACTGTAATCTCAACTAAAGTGCTTTCATTTTGTAATAGCCCAAACACCAGTTTTGTTTTAAATGCTGAAGTGTAGCTGGTTCGTTTTTTACTCATGATTTTTACTCCGAATTGTTGGGTTTAGTTTAACTCGTTCGAAATAAGAAATTTTAGATTGTTGTCTTAAATTATTGGGGCGTTATAAATCTAAACTGTTCATTCCAACTTAAAAAAATACTCAACAAACATAGAGTTCTCCATACTATATATCGGCGGAAGCAGGCTACTATCTGGGCTCTTTATATTTCTAGACCTTACCTTTTCCATTTCTTGAATAAATTCGTCTGTTGTTGATGTTACAGTAACATTGCTTTTTTTCGTATAAATACTTAGCTCAGCAATACCACCAGATTCTGCTGTGGCAATAACTGGAGTCCCGCATACTAGTGCCTCAAGTGCAGCATTTGACATACCCTCCCAACGAGAAGGTAATAAAAATACGTCAGAAGCTGCTATCTTTTCCCACGGATTATCAATGTATCCACAGAAAAAAACACGCTCAGTAAGATTTAATTTTTTTGTTAAATATTTTAAATCATCCTCTAGCGGACCATTACCAAGAATCCTTAATATTGATTTTTTGTTTTCTAGTTTTGAAAACCATTGTAATAAGCGATCAAACCCTTTTTGATGAGTTAATCTACCCATTGCAATAAAATTAACCACATTATTACGATAGTTAGGCATGCTAGTTAATGATAAACGTATCAGCTTATCATTAACTAGATTGGGCAATAGTTGGAGTTTTGATATTGGTAAATTAAAATCATGGGTAAATTCATCTATCATTCTTTGAGATGTACAGAAAATTTTATTTGCAGTACGGTAAGTCCAGCGATATCCAATATGCATTAAAAATGAATACTTATTGTGAGGTAAGCTGATAGATGGTAAATTTGCTTCACGTATCAGAATTTTCATCTTACTTGGTAAAACCAAACGCAATAATAATAAAACAATATTTATATACCCAAATGTTGAAAAGATTACCCTTGGATTTAGTAATCTTAACTTACAAATTAATGGCCATATAGATCTTCTCAAAGTATTTGTTTGTAAATTATGAATAGCTACACCTTTTGGTACATCAGATGCCAGTGGTCCGTTGTTATTAAAAACAACAATCTCTACATTTACTTTTTTCTGATAAAGGTCGTTAATCATATTAACGATAACTCGTTCAGCGCCGCCGCCAGAAAAATTTGGTAGGATAAATACGATCAAGATTCGACAATTATATTAAACAGCATATTCTAATTAAAAGTTTAAATTTAACACCTAATAATCCTCTTTAAGAAAACTGTTCTACAGATAGTTTATCAAAAAAAAATTAACACTCTTTTAACAACATATTAAAGTGATACACTCTTAGTGTTAATTTCTCATATATTCAACAAAAATAAACAAAGCTATATTTTAGAAATAATATACTTATTAAGTGCAAGGTGCGGCAAACCGGACTTTAGGAAAACTCTAATTGCATCATAAATTGAATATACTATAGGCTCTCCATGTAAATTGAATGATGTGTTTAACACAACCCCACTTCCAGTTATTTTTTCATAATGGACAAGCATTTTATGATAATCTGGATTCATAGACTGAGTAACAACTTGTGGCCTTATGGTGTGATCTCTCGGATGACTAGATGCTATCATTTCTGAAAAGGTTTCGTCGTTGCCTTTAAATGCAAATGTCATATAAAACGGTCTAATTTTCTTTATATCAGAAAAATATCTTTCTGAAGATTCACTAAGAATTGATGGAGCAAATGGCATCCAAAAATCTCTAACTTTAATCATACTGTTTATCTTGTCAACGACAGCATAGTTATCAGCCTTGCAAAGTATGCTTCTATTGCCTAGAGATCTAGCGCCCCATTCCATTTCCCCACGACAGCGAGCGACAATTTGACTGTCGGCTAATAACTTTGCTATTTCTTGTTCAATATCTTTTGGCTTTGAAACTAAAACCGCCTTATTGTCTAAACTATTTACTAGGTTATCTTCATCATCTATATCTGGAGCAACTCCTCCTAAATATAAATTATCAATACCACAAACATAACCACTAGTAGTTTTTTGTTGATAGTAGTGTTCCAATGCCGCACCAATAGATAACGATTCATCTCCGCCGCTTGGCATGATATACATAGCTTCAACTTCGGGAAGGTCTGCAATCAGCATATTCGCTTTAACATTCATAAATACGCCACCACCGCAAACAATTTTCTTAATTCCAGTTTTTTTAATTGCGCTTTTAACCCAAGTTAACAACATCTCTTCCGTAAACTTCTGAATTGATGCTGAAATAACATCAAATCTAATATCTTCAAATGAATCTCTTAAATACTCATAGGTATAGTTCATAGAGAGACTTGTAAGATTTTTAAATTCCAGCGTCTCTTCATCAACTGTCAATATCTTCCTAAATATATCAGCAGCTTTTTCAGTTCTTTCTGAATCTGCATACGGCGCCATGCCCATCAACTTATACTCATGCTCCCATGGCTTCATCCCCATTAGCATTGTTGTTCTAGAATACAACTTTCCTAGTGAAGTATGGCGATTAGAGGATGATATCCTATTGATTGAATTCTGTTCACATATAGAAACAGTTGCAGAAATTCCATCTCCTGCTCCATCGCAGGTAAGCCCCAAAACCTTTTCTTTGAATAGGCCTTCTGGTCTAGTGTAATAGGCAGCAGCAAGATGTGCAAGATGGTGTTCTACAAAATGAACAATATTTTCAGACAAGTTAAGATGATTACAAACTTTCTGTATCCTTTCTTTTTTTCTTTCATTAAATATAATGGCTTTATATTCTGACGGCTCTTCTAAATCTTTTTCCTGATCAGCTTCTCCAACTTTGTACCATGGGGTAACATTTAGCAAATGCTCCTCAGAGTGCATAAAATTTGAAGCATAAACTACAGCTGACAATTCAGATGCTTGTATATCTGACAAAAATAAAATTCTGTTAATTGACTCTGTCGGATATCCGACTTCATTTTTATTTCTAGAAAGCCTCTCTTCACATATTGAAAACAGCACTTTTCCATTTAAAATTAAAGATGCTCCGCAATTGTGACCATCATGAATACCAAGAATATACATTAATTATAAATCCTATAAAAAAAAAATTAAATATCGCTGAATTGTAAGTTATATACTATCCATACTTTAAGCTTATGTAATCCTCCCATTTCTAACGCTTGTTAAAAATAGAATCTCCATTGTTTAAATAGCCTCAAGTAGCTTTCTTGGTGGAATTCCACCAATCGAACTATGAGGTCGTTCGTTATTATATACCCACATC
>Ga0233442_1002483_pt1 | contig 12250 bp, 11 predicted proteins | sample SI_123_September_3_FD_182789 | JGI IMG/M metagenome (GOLD analysis project Ga0233442, IMG submission 182789) | Seawater microbial communities from Saanich Inlet, British Columbia, Canada - SI_123_September2016_150_MG | ecosystem: Environmental > Aquatic > Marine > Inlet | place: Canada: British... | reverse complement strand
TCCTGCCATTTTTCAACCTTCACTATTATTTATATCTTTAGATTTTATCGAAATTTGGCTTTTTTATTGATTTGTGTAGTTTTTAGAGGTGCCCATAAATGCGTTTAGCGAAAATGAGTTTTTTATCATGACAAATGTTTCAAGTGAGCGGATGAAAAACTACTACCGCTACCACTGGAAATATACAACACAATATGAGTGGTACCAACTGATGCTTAAAAATGAAGCGCTAAGCCAAAAAAGCTTACCTGAAGACTTTAAAAGTGTTTATATTAAAAGTAGTGAAGCGTTTTTAAAACCATACTATGATAATGTAGAGTCAATACAGCCAAAACCTACTAAGGTAATTAAGAATCCAAACTCGATTTATGCACGGTAAATTTATGTTATAATGTCTGTGCAAAGAATAACTCTCGTAGTAATCTATGGAGCGATAAAAACAACAAGGTCGGTAAGGTAGCTCCTTATCGACCTTTTTTTTTGTCCTCCTAGATTACTTAAAGGGGATATTTATGAATAAGTTATTCTTTGCCTTAATACTTTTTTGCATTTTTGCACCAAAGTTATTTTGACTTATTCAAGGGGATTTTCCCCTTGTCCCCTCTTTTTAAAACTTAATTATCTTCATAAACAAATGGTACCGCTTCAAACTTACTAAGTAACTTTTCACGGTATGTTTTTAATTTTTTAAAGAGACGTTTTAATGCCTCCATCCCTTCATCGTAGGTCAGTGATGTATCTACAATTAGGTATGATAAATAGATGGAATTTTCATTTATTGAAAATTGTAAGTACTCTAACTTCTCATTTTCACTGAGTAAATAGTTATAAATGGTATCAATATTTTTAGTCGGAATACGACAGAGTGTAGCATCGGCAATAATAATCCCATTATCATAATAGTTCATATCAATACGGCTTAACTCGTCAACACGAATACGCCAACTGTTTTGAGATTCACGAGCTAACGAAACATCAATTTTCATCTCTTCTAAAATACTTTCTAAAAGTTTAACCGTACCGATGGGCTTATAACCTTCACGACGCTGTTTTGCAATGTCAAGTTTAACACCACAAATAGGGCAGTAATCTTTTTTAATATCACTCTCAAAAATCATATTTTTACAAGAGATACAACGAATCACAGCACTTTCATTGTCACTGTGTTTATGACGATGTTTTGCCTTAAAGGTTTCTAATGTCTCTTCAATATAGTAGTATGGAAGTGCAAAACCTAGGTTATTAGAGTTTAAAATAATAAAAGTATTCATTCCAATAACATGACCATGAATATTAAGTAGAGGTCCGCCACTATTTCCAGGATTAATAGCGGTATCAATTTGAATGTACTCTAGCTCACCTTGCAATCTAGCGGCTTTTGAAACAATTCCTTCAGTTGAAGAGTAGTTTAAGCCATAAGGGTGTCCAATGGCTATAGCACTATCACCCGCTTTAACACTCTCTTGTGAAAATGAGAGTATTTTACTATCAGTGACGGCATCAAATTCAATAAATGCCATATCATAACTAGGGTCATCATAAACAACTTTAGCTTCTACACGAGCGTTATCACTCGAAGAGATAACCACATTTTTCATGCCACTTACAACATGTGAATTAGTGACAATGTAACCACCAATTGCAAAACCACTACCACTTCCAAAAGGGGTATAAATTTGAAAAATTGCATCTAGACACTGTGCTAGTACGTTTTGAGTATTCATATTTTATAACTCACTATAATCTAAATGTTTAAGCTGTACAAAAAAGCTTTGAGAAAAACTCTCTAAAGAGTTAAAATTAAGCTCCGATGAGAAGCTTTTAAGATGAGGAAATTTCTTTTCATAGGGTTTAATAGAGTTGTCAATTCTATCTTGAATATCACGTTTGGAAAATTTGTTTTCACTTGAATTATCGTCACTAGCATGATATAGCACACTACATCCTAACTCTTCAAAAAACTCACTCATATGAACTTGAACCATTATATGTAATAATCCACGCATAGAAGGATGAAGGGCAAAGTTATATAAAAGATACAGTGACATATAGAGATAAAGCGTCACTATTATTCGCTCATTTCTATTACTTTTAAACCAACGTATTTTTTTCAAAGTTTCTTCAATAAATAACTCTATGTCAGAATGCGAGCCTTTTTCCATAACACTAAACGTATATGTTGCAGGATATAACATTCCTGAAAATGTCTCAAAACTATACTCTTTAATTTCAATAATTAACTTCTCAAGCTTTGAATTTTTACTCTCTATAGAATCACCTTCATTTCCAAAATATTCAGTTAAGTTTTTAACTAAATCCAATGCAAATTTTTCACGGGGTACTAAAAGGTAATCTATTTTAAATAGAAGAGCTAAATAACTAAATGCGACTAAACTGGAGTTTTCATCACTTGGAAACATCTCAATATCGCTTTGAGTCTCTTGAATCCATTTTTGTAAGTACCTATACTTAAGTTTTTTCTCTTCATCATTCATAGTTTGAATATGGTCAATATCAAGTAATAACTCTTTTGAAAACTCAGACGCTATAAACTCTTTTTCATGATCAGAGTTTAAAGCAATTTCACGAAGAGGATAGAAAATTTTTGTAGGAGTTAACTTGCTGGTATCAAGATGAATTTTAAGTAAAATTTTGTCATTTTCAGAATAAAATCGTGCGTACGTAAATTGATAATTACGCTCTAACATACGTCGTTTAATTGCCACATGAATATCTGAAGATGCTACAATAGAGTATGCTTTTAAAACACCCTCTTTTAATGTTCCATGAACTTTTGCAGAACCTTGAATAAGTGTAAACTCTAAACTATCTTGATGACGAGTAATTTCAATATTTTTATTTTCAATACTTTCGTCATCATCGAATGATAAGATTAACGACTTAAGATAATTTTCACACCCATCTAACATGTTTTTATTGTAAAAAGCATCTTCTGAAGTTTTATAAAAAACTTCATTTTTTGCACTGTTCATTACGGCGATATCACGTCCAAACTGATAAGAACACTCTTCATCACTTTGAAAAAATTTAGTAAACCAATTCACAAGACATTTCCTAGATTAAATTAAAATGATTATATCATTTTTATGCTATTTACTCTATTCTATAACCAATACCGCGTACTGTTTTAATATAATTTTTTGATTTATCAGGATCAATTTTCTCTTTTAAACGGTTAATCGCTACATTTACGGTTCGACCTTGATTATGACTTTTATCTTTCCAGACATGTTTTAAAAGGTAATCTCTGTCTAAAACACGACTTCTATTTTCTATAAATATAAGTAATAGCTCAAATTCCAACTTTGTAATATCTACAATAGTATCTGCAATTGTCAAAATACGTGTTTCATTATTAAGCTTAATATCTCTAAAAGTTGTAATAATATTATTGCTTTCAGGTTTTGATCGTTTTAAAATAACTGCTATTCGTAACAGAAGTTCTTCCATATCAAAGGGTTTAGTAATATAGTCATCTGCACCACGAACAAATCCCTCATTTATCTCTTTTTGAGAATTTTTGGCACTTAAAAAAATAACAGGAATTTTCACTCCTTGATCTCGTAACATGGCAATAAATTCACTTCCTTCAACATCAGGTAAATTTCTATCCATAATAATAAGATCTATATCTTCTTCTTTAATAGCTCGTTTTACATTTTTAGTATTTAAAAATCCTAAAACATCATAACTGTTTTGTGTCAAACGGTATTCTAACAGTTCTAAAATATCGGGTTCGTCTTCAACTATTAATATTTGAGGGTTCATAATAGAGCTATCCTTTAGTTATTTCAGTAGAAATTGTAAAGAAACTTTATTACAGCATTGTTACAAGGAGAGAATAACTATCAATATATGTAACCTTTATGTAACCAAGATGAAACATAAAAGTAATGCCACTTTAGTATCATTTCGCTAACTTAACCCACGGAGTCTTCTATGCACACACTCTTTAGTAAAAAAGCGTTTGTCTCTATTTCATTAGCATCACTGCTTTTGCTACCAGTAACAGCTAACGCCACTCAAACTGTGAATAACGAAAATATTGATGAACTTGCAAAGTCATTAATGCAACTTCGCCAAGATGTTGAAATTTTAGATGAATCGATTCAAGATAAAAAAGATACTCAAAAAGCAAAAATGAAATCACTTGTTATGCAAAAAAGTGAACTCGAAGCGACCATTGCTAGAGAAGATTTAAAAATCAAGCAGATTGAAAAAGAGCTTAACAAAGTTAAAGCACAAATTAAAGATGCATCAAAAAATTCTCAAGGTCTTAAACCTCTTATTTTAAATGCTATTACACTTTTAGAAGCTAATATTGATAATGCGATTCCTTTTAAAACTAAAGAGCGTAGAGCGGATTTACAACGTACAAAAATGCAATTAGAGCAAAACTTAATTACACCACAAAAAGCTTTGGTTTTAGTATGGAACAGTTTTGATGACGCCATTCGTATGAGTAAAGAAAATGGTATTTTCAAGCAAAGTATCATGATAGATGGTAAGCCCCGTTTAGCCGAAGTTGCTCGTCTTGGAACTATCATGATGTTTTTCAAAACACCCGATGAACGTGTTGGATATGTTGTTAAAAACAAAGAGACTAGTAAAAATACTTGGGATTACGTTGAAGTAATTAACAAAGAAAAAAAAGCGCAAGTGTTAACACTTTTTGATGCGTTTAAAAAGCAAATTCGTACAGGGTACTTTACACTACCTAATGCTATTGCAACAGCTAATTAAGCGATAAGGATAACATTTATGAAAACTATTACAACATTACTATTATCACTCACTCTTTTTTCTCTTTCACTTTTTGCAGCACAAAGCTCTGAACTTGAACGTGCTTATGCCAAAGAGTTTGCATTTTTAAAAGCACAAAAAGAGCAGTTACAAAAACGTTTACAAAGTGTTGAAAAACACAATACACAAACGCTTTATCTTTTAAACAAAGATATTGATTCACTTCAAAATACCGTGCTAGAGCGTAACACTAAAAGTGATATGTTAGGAGAAACACTCTTTCGTACACAACAGAGTGCTCAAGAGGTTCAAGATGATACCGCTAGCTTAGATGCTGTGGTTATGCAAGCGACATCAGCACTTAAAACGTATGGTGTTGAAATAATTGACAATAAAAAAGCGTATCAAAAAACATTAACAACTATTTTTGCAGAGGGTTCTAAAACTATTGATGCCTTAGCAACCGTTAGAACAGCTCAAGGTAAATTTTACTTAGCGGATGGAACCGAAGCGAGTGGAACTTTAGTAAAAGTTGGAAATATTGCCACTTATGGAGTAAGTGCTAGTAAAAGTGGTGCTTTAGCTCCTGCTGGTGATAATCGTGTAAAACTATGGAGTGCAACCGAAGCATCTACAACGGCTACTGCGCTTAAAAATAGTACAAAACCTGAAAGTTTAAATATTTTCATCTATGAGTCACTCGCAACAGAAATTTCTGAAAAAGAAGTTAAAACTGCGTATAGTGTTATTGATTCGGGAGGTGTTATTGGATGGGTTATCATGGGACTTGGTGCTTTTGGTCTTCTTTTAATTGGACTGCGTATTATCTTTTTAAGTGTGAACTCTTCAACTTCAGGAAATTTAGCCAAAGAGACTCTTTCAGTACTACTGAGTTCAAATGTAGATAAAACATTAGAATTTTTAAAAGAGAAAAAAGGCTCAACTGCACGTCTTTTAAAAGCAACTATTCGTAACTTGGACCGAGACCGTGAACATATTGAAGATATTGTTGCTGAATCTATTTTACACGAAAGTGGTCGTTTAGACCGTTTTGGTGCAGCTATTATGGTAATTGCGGCAGTGTCACCTTTACTAGGACTACTTGGAACGGTGACAGGAATGATTGCCACTTTTGACATTATTACTGAATTTGGAACGGGTGATCCCAAACTCCTTTCAGGGGGAATTTCAATTGCTCTTGCAACTACAGAACTAGGGCTAATTGTAGCAATTCCATTGATACTTTTTGGAAATCTTTTAAATGGTTGGTCTGAAAAAATTAAAGATTCTATGGAACATTCAGCACTTCATTTAATTAACGAATACGCAAAACAAAAGAGATAATTTATTATGTCTTTAGAGATGTTTGATCTGTTTTTAAATTATATGAATAGCGGTGGCCTTGTCATGTGGTCACTCCTACTGTGTGCGCTTTTTTTATGGTACTCACTGGGATATCGTTTTCACACGTTAAATCGGGGTTCACGAAAAAGTATTCGTAACCTTATTCGTAAATTTAAAAGTGGAAAAAGAAAAGAGTCAAAAGGGATAATGGACAGTGCTATTATGGATGCTATGAATGAATATTATGTAGGAGCAAAACCACGTACTAATCGTAGTTATATGGATGATGTTTTTTATTCTTATTCAGTTGAAATCAATCGTTATTCTCGTTTGATTAAAACCTTAGTTATGATTGCCCCATTAATTGGTCTTTTAGGAACAGTTATTGGAATGATTGAGACTTTTGATTCTCTTGCTTCAATGTCACTTTTTTCACAAAGTGGTGGTATCGCGGGAGGTATTTCACAAGCACTTTTTACAACACAATTAGGGTTAGTTGTGGCTGTTCCGGGTGTGATTATGGGTAGATTGCTTGATAGACGAGCCAGTACAATGGAATTAGAATTAGAACAGATTAAAGATATTCTCTGTTCAGAGGGAGTTTAAATTATGCGTTTTCGTGCAAAAAAAGATCAAGTTCAAGATGTTGATATGTCACCACTTATTGATATGGTATTTATTTTATTAATATTTTTTATGGTGAGTTCTACATTTACTAAAGATATGAAGCTCGACTTAGACCGTCCAGGTGCATCATCTGCGGCGAAAGCTTCAAGTAAAGCGATTCGTGTTTATGTTGATAAATTTGCAGACATCTACATTGATGGTCAGCCTGTCAAAGTATGGGCAATGCAAAGTAAACTTCGTGATATGTTACGGGCATCTACTGAAAAGTCTATTTTAGTCATTTCAGACGATACAATTGCGGTTCAAAAACTTATTGATGTTGTTGACCAATGTCGTATGAGTGGTGCCAAAGATGTGGCAGTAGCAACACAAAAAGAGGTATAAAATGCGTAATGTAAAGACCCACCTCAAAGCACTATTTTGGATGTTAATTGGGGTTAGTTTTGTATTTTACACGGTTATCATGATGAATGAAGGTGCCGATAAACCTGAGCACAAAAAGAAAATTGCTAAATCGAACTTTGAAGTTCAAAAAGCAGCCAAACCCAAGCCAAAACCCAAGCCAAAGCCTAAACCAAAACCGAAGCCAAAACCTCGTAAAACAACAGCTCCAACACCGAGCTTATCATCAGGACTTGGTGGTGTTGATTTAGGTCTAGCCGAATTTGCAAGTGGAGATATGGGCGACTTAGGCGATTCACTTCTAGGTGACGTTAACAAAAATGTTGTTATGAGTGAAGATTCTGTAGATGTTGCACCTCGTCCTAGTGAGCGTAGTGCTGTAGAATATCCAAAACGTGCTCGTAAAAATGGCGTTACGGGATATGTACTTATGAACATTTTAATTGCTAAAAATGGAAATGTTGAAAAAGTACAAGTACTCGAAAGTGAGCCTGAAGGTATTTTTGATGATGTTGCGGTTATGGCTATAAAACAGTGGAAATTTCATCCCGGTCAATACCAAGGTAACGCGGTTAAAGTATGGGCGAAACAAAAAATTCGCTTTGACTTGAATTAAGGTAAGGATAAAATATGAAAAACTTTACAACACAACTACTTCTTATCATGATACTTTTAGTTCCTACACTTTATGCTAAAAAAGAAGTAAAGATAGACTATTTAAACCTTGCTGCTCTAATGTTTAAAGATGGTAACTACAATCGTGCGCAACAGATGTTGACTCAAGTTGATATTACACCCGCAAAACTGAATAACGATGGAAAACTCGAGGAAAAAGAGCCTGTAGATTTAATCCGTTACTACACCCTAAAAGGGATGATTTTTTCCAAACAAGGTGAGTATGAAAAAGCAATTAGTGCATTTAATAACGCGTTAAAAGAGGGTCAAACTGACAAGTCAATTTATTTAATGTTGGCGCAAAATTATTATAAGCTCAAAAATTACATTGAATGTGCTAAAGCCATTGACGATGCGGGACAATTAGGAAAAAGTAAAGCAGAACTTTTTTCAATGAAAGCAGAATGTTTTTATAAAACACAACAGTTTGAAAAAGCATTAGAAGCACTAAGTAGTGGAATCAAATATTTTGAGGACTATGCCCGTTTTTACCAACAACGTTTTTACTATTTAATGTCTAAAAGCTTATACCAATCAGCTATCGAAGATGCTAACATTTATTTTTCTAAAGCAAAAATAGATGATAAAGACTACATTACCTTTGCAACTGCACTTCGTAAAGCCGGTGCTATTGATAAAGCAACTATCATGATGGAAAAGGCCAATCTTTTTTATCCTAAAAGTTCAGATATTACCATTTTACTTGCTCACTTATATATTGATAAAGAGATGATTCAAGCCGCATCAGAGCTGTTTGATGAAGCGTCTATTGAAGATAAAAAGTATAACAAAGAAGCCGCAGAAATGTACCGTCGTGCTAAATCGTTTATGCAAGCACTTTATAAAAACTCTGTTTTACTTGACCAAGAAGCAAAACTACAACAACGTATTGCTATCTATTTAGAATTTGGACAATATGAACGTATTGTTGCGATGCATGATGCACTCAAACGTAATCATCTTCTAAAAAATGAAGACTTACGTTACGCACTGGCGTACTCTTACTACCGTATTGGTGAGTTTAGCGATTCCGAACTGGAGTTAAAAAAGTTAACCCGTTCAGATCTGTTTCGTCAAGCCACAGAACTTCGTAAAAATATGGACAAATGTACCAACAATCCTTGGGAGTGTGAATAATGAAAATTCTTTTAAGCCTTTTTATCATGATAGTTTCTATAGTAGTTCCTTTGTCTGGGCAAACAACACAACACGGAGAGTTATCACTTTTTGTTTTAAACGAGGGAAAACCTCTAGTGAGTGAAGCAACAATTTTTAGTGTTGATGGTAAAAGTGAGATGAACTATAAAAGTGATAACGATGGCTATATCTTCGCCATTTTAGAAGAGGGTCAACACAAGGTTGAACTTTTTGCTAAAGAAAATGGAGTAATGCAAAGTTATTTAAGAAAATTTGTCATTATTAAAAAAAGAAAACAGTCTCAAATTATTGTTTCACTTAACAAAGACAATTCTCTTTCATTAGTAGATGAAGAGTTACCAATTATTCAAAATAATGAGCAAAAATCAGAAGATAACACTAGTAAAAAAGAGCTTACTTTTGGAATATTAAATGGTCTTATATTAAGCTCTGATGATAAAAGCCCTGTTGTAGGTGCACGTATCTTTGTACGTGGTAGTAGTGTTGAAGGATTAAGTGATAAAGAGGGTAAATTCTCTTTGAAAATTGCTTCAGGTGCTCAAGCTATTTCTATTATTCACTCAAACTTTAGTGCTCAGACGATAAAAGTAAGTATTACTCAAGACACAACAACACAAAAAGAGATTACACTTTCTCCGGCTTCGTTAGAGATGGAAGAGTTTGTTGTTTTAGCACCTCATGTTAGTGGTTCGGTTGCCGCAGTTATTGCAGAAGAGAAAAATTCTGAATCTATTGCAAACATTGTAGGCTCTGAGCAGATGTCAAAACAGGGTGACTCGGATGCCGCAAGTGCGCTTAAACGTGTGGCAGGAATTACCATTGTTAGAGGAAAATATATTTATGTTCGTGGTTTAGGAGACAGATACTCAGCAACTGAGATGAATTCAATGCCCTTACCTTCTCCAAATCCTATTAAAAGAACCATTCCTCTTGACCTTTTTCCAAGTGGTGTTATTGGTTCACTTCAAGTTCAAAAAACTTTTTCACCTGATATTACGGGTGCATTTGGTGGGGGCTATGTTAATGTTCGTACTAAAGAAGCGGATGAAGACTACATAAAAATTAAACTCGGAATGAATCAACACAGCTCAACAGGAAGTAGAATTATTACTTCAATTGGTTCAAATACAGATTATTTAGGTGTAGATAGCGGCTTTCGTTCATTTGATCAAGCCTTTATAAACTCTGTTACACCTGTTGTTGGACAAGAACCCCCTGCCATTAGCAATACCCCTCAAGAGATGCAAGCAATGCTTCAAAAACGAAGTATTAACCGCCGAATTTCACAAGTTCCTTATGGTGGGGAAATGGCAGTAGAAGTAGCCAAAACTTTTGAAATTGATGATGAACAAACATTTACTGTTTTAGCAAACTATGGTTATAAACAAGAGTCTTCTTTACGTCAATATACCGATTATGATTACTTATTATCAGCAGATGGTATTCAAGACCCAAATCCTGATAATACTGCTACAACTGATTTATATAGAAATACAATTAAACACGGGGGTCTTTTAAACCTTGGATACAGTTACAATGATTTTAAAATTAACTATACAAAGTTATATGTGTTAAACACACTCAACCAATCTCGTGATATTGATGGAACCTTTGGTGAAAACAACTCTATTGAACATGGTACCTACTTTGAATGGCAAGAACGTGAACTTAATGTTGACCAAATTCATGGAACTTCAAAGTATCATTTAGTTGTTGATAATGACTTTAGCTTTGGTGCAGAATTAGCAACCGCTAGAGAGTTTGTTCCTAATGATGTCTTTTATGACTATAAAAAAAGATTTCCTACTCAGCCTTATGAGTTTTTAAAAAATCAGAGTAAATTAACATTTAACAATAGAACAACTGATGATGATTTGTTTAACATTAATTTTAAAAATAAAGCGTATATCCCTATGCTTAGCGATGATGATTATATTGAAGCAGGTTATACCCTTGAAAATAAAGATCGTGAAGGTAGAAGAAATGAGCTTACTATACAAAGTGGTATTAAAGATAAAGAAGTAGCGCAAGGTCAAATTAATGGTATCATTAATTACAGTGATGGAAGTGATTTAGATTACTCTTTAACATCACAAGCCAAAGATCAATATAATGCTAATCTTAACCGTAACGCTTTATATTTTAAATCTTTAGTTAAGCCTCAAGATGATATTTCTATTGTCTTTGGTGTTCGTTATGTTGATTTAAAACAGAGTGTTGAGCAGTTTAAAGTGGAACAAAACCTTGTTACTATTGAAAACAGTGCCCTTAATTTCACTAAAACATTGCCAAGTGCTTCATTAAAATATAGTATTGATGATGACAATCAACTCCGTTTTGCATACACTGAAACGTTTGTGTATCCTGACTTTAGAGAGTTTATTAACTCTGAGTTTATTCATCCTGTTTTTTTAGCAAAAGTAGCGGGTAATCCTGACTTAGTTGAAACAGATATTCAAAGTTATGACATCCGTTATGATCACTATTTCAATAAACTTGATTCTATAAATATGTCACTGTTTTACAAACACATGGACAATCCTATTGAAGATACTACAGAATTTACAACATCTACTTTAGATAAATTCTCTTTTGATAATGCAAAAGCAGCTGATTTAATGGGAATTGAGCTGAGTTTTGCAAAAAATCTTGAATTTGTATCACACTACCTTGACAGAGTCTCTTTTTCAGGTAACTACACCTACTTACAATCAGAAATTTCTTTAACTGCTGAGCAAAAAAATAAATATGTAACTCAAGAACGTGGATTACAAGGTCTTTCCCCAGAGGTGATTAACCTTTCACTCACTTATAATGAAACCGATGTACGAACCGTAAACCTTTCTTACAATAAAATGTCAGAACGTCTTATGCGTGTTGCTCTTAAAAATGGTGATGTCGTTTTAGGTCTTGATGATTATGAAGTACCGCCTCAGCTTTTAGATTTTACATGGATTGAAAAATTTCATTCTGATACATTAGAAAGTGATATGGATTTAACTGTAAAAGTTAAAAACCTTTTAGATGGTGAAACGGTTTGGAAACAAGGTGAACTAACAACATTGAAGTATAAAACAGGAACTTCATTTTCTATGACATTAAATGCTAAATTCTAAAATGCTTCAATACACTACATATAAGTATCTTTTTAAAACAATTTCTATTTTTTTTAGCTTTCGAGCTAAAAATACTTTTATGTAGTCAGTCCTGAAAAACCAACATTTACCACAGTATCTTAAAAATAGTAAGATTCAATTCCTGTTGAGCACGGCTGATTCAT
>Ga0233442_1002482_pt1 | contig 12255 bp, 9 predicted proteins | sample SI_123_September_3_FD_182789 | JGI IMG/M metagenome (GOLD analysis project Ga0233442, IMG submission 182789) | Seawater microbial communities from Saanich Inlet, British Columbia, Canada - SI_123_September2016_150_MG | ecosystem: Environmental > Aquatic > Marine > Inlet | place: Canada: British... | reverse complement strand
TTAAGAGGCTTTGGTTTCCTGGGACAGGTCATCAAAGGTGTTCAATTTAAAGATGGAATAGAGGTCATTTCAGATAAGCAGGTCGCCGCTTGATTTGATGCCTAAACACCAGATTTGACAATAACTCATGCGCTATCCTAGTTCAGTATAGTTCATATTATTTGTTTTACCCCGTACCCTATGAAAAACTCAGCTGCTACTCTCAGCACTGGCCGCCATTTAAAAAATACGCGGAGCGTTACCTTGGCGCTTTTGCCTATCGCTTCAATCGGCGGTTTAATCTCTACGTACTGACAAAGCGCCTTCTGGTGGCAGCAATAGTGGCGGGGCCGCATCCAGCTAAGTCACTTCGATTGGCTGAAACTCATTGATAATCAGGTAAAATCTTCATTTCTATTGATAGCCCATCTATTTTAGATATATTGTATGGTAACTACCGACCTTGTTTAGCCAAGTAATTTAGTTAACACACCCAGCAATTGATCAGGTTTGAATGGTTTAATGATCCATACCTTTGCGCCGGCAGCCTGGCCTTGTTTCTTCATCGCTTCTGAGGATTCGGTGGTCAACATAATCACCGGGGCAAATTTATTATTCGCATTTTGTTTTACCGCTTTAATTAAATCAATCCCATTCATATTCGGCATATTCAAATCGGTCACAATAGCGGCGAAACGATCCGACAGTTTACTGACGGCATCCCTTCCGTCGACAGCGGCTGTGACGTCATAGCCTGCATTTTTTAATGCGATACCAACAACCTGACGCATGGAGGCTGAATCATCAACAAATAATATTTTTTTACCCATTACCTTATTTCTCTTTGCTTATATTTACAGGAAAGTAATTCCATCATCAGAATCCTCTTCTTCAGCCGATTGGACTGACTGGCCAGTAGCACTTGCGAAAATACCTCTTTCACTCGCCATGGTATAACGATTTGATATGCTTTCTTCTAATGCTAATAATTCTTCACTATCAGCTACATCAATCAATATTTCCAGATCAGTAATACTTGAAATAATAGTATGCATATCTTCCTGTACATGTTCTAGAATTTGGCGAGTTGTATCCTGAAACTGCAGAGATACCATGACATCTGAAATAGATGTCTGGACAGATTCAGAATCTGTTACCAGTCCCATCAAACTACTATTAAGTAGATCGATATCTTCATCAATTTCTCCCGTCAGACTATTCATTTGACCCTTTACTCCATCAAAAAGGGTTTCTTCCCCGGTCACAAATTCTGTAATACTATTTTCATAACTATTCATAACATCAGCAAAACTTTTCAGGCTGGCACGAATTTCCTCTCCGGCTTCTGTAGATTGTTTGGATAAGTTACGTACCTCATCTGCAACAACTGCAAAACCACGACCATGCTCACCTGCTCGGGCAGCTTCAATGGCAGCATTAAGAGCCAATAAATTGGTTGTTGATGCAATGTCCTGGATACGATCAGCCAGTACATTGATTACTTCACTGTGTTGACGAAATTTTTTAAATTGATCATGTAACTCACCGGATTTTTTACTATGTTCAACAAAACTTTTTTCCAGCGAATCCAGTACATGCTCACTACCCTTTAGCCTGTCGATTAAACCCGTATCTTTATCTAACAGGTTCGCTTTTAATTTTTGTGAGTGGTCAATATTTAAATTAATTTGATCCAGCAGCGATGAAAAATTATCACCTAAAGAAAGTGCAGCACCTTCTGTGCTATTAACAACCAGATCCATCTGCGAGATATGGACTGGCAAAGCAATCGCAGAGTATTGTAAAACAAGATGTATGGACTTTTGTTTTTCTATTGTTTTTGAGTGAAAGTCTTCACTTTCAGTGATTTTGTCTTCAACTTCTTGAGCCGTTTCTCTAGATATAAACAGGCGATAACCACCTAATAATATAACCACCACAGTAGCACTATAGCCAAATGTACTGGGATTAAAAAACACCATTAAAATTGGCATGAGCATCATGAGTAGAATACTGACTATTTTCACTTTTTTTACCTCAAACTCTTTTACTGCATTTTAAAAGAGGTTTACTTAGTGACGAATACTATTAGCTATAGTCGGCAAAGGCTGACTTTTCAGGAATATTTTTCGAGGTTGCGGAGCTCAGATTGATATTCAATGTATATTCCTATTGCCTTTTGACTGAATGGATTTTTTCTTCAGCGAATCAAAGCGCTGATGTTCGTCGCCCACTACCCGCTTAATTAAACTGGGAACGTCCAGCACAAGCGCAACCAGTCCACTGCCTAGAATGGTAAATCCTGCAAAACCTGATAGTCCTTTAAAAACTTGCCCTAAAGGTTTAATGACGGCCTGCACTTCGCCTAATAATTCATCAACAATCAAGCCTATTTTTTTATTGGAAAATTGCACCACGACGATGTTATTGCGACGTTTTGATTCGCTTTCTTGCTGCCTCTGTGCATCGTCAATGGGGTCGTTATTAAAATACTCTTGCAGATGGACGATCGGTAATACTTCATTGCGCAAGGTGATATAATCGTGCTGTCCTGCTTCTTCTACCTGGGATGGCGTCAGTGTCAGGCACTCGTGCACCATGTCCAGTGGAAAAATGTACGATTCGGCATCGATACTGACATTAAACCCGTCAATAATAGCCAGCGTTAATGGGAGCTGTATGGTAATGGTCGTGCCTATGCCTAGTTCCGAGTCGATAAAGACATTGCCTCGTAAAGATTCTATATTTCGTCTGACGACATCCATGCCCACGCCGCGACCAGATATATTGCTGACTTCGGTGGCGGTGGAAAATCCGGCTGCAAATATCAGGTTATAGATGTCTTGTCTGGATAGCTCCTGATTCTCTTTGACAATGCCTTTTTCCTTTCCTTTTTGTAGTAATACGTCGGCATCCAGGCCTTTGCCATCGTCTATGATCTGTATGGTGATGTATCCTGCTTCATGCTGGGCCTGCAGGGTGACCGTTCCTTCTGCTGGTTTACCTAAACGTATCCGTTCATCTGGCATTTCGATACCATGATCCAGTGAGTTACGAATCAGGTGCATCAACGGATCGCCAATCTTTTCGATAACGGTTTTATCCAGTTCGGTGTCGGCACCGTAAATTTCCAGTTTGATTTTTTTATCCAGTTCCTGGGAGATATCACGAATGACACGGTGAAAGCGGTTAAACGTTATGCCGATGGGTACCATACGAAGGCCCAGGGCTATCTCACGTAGATCTTCCAGCGCCAGTGTCATGCCTTCCATTGCTTCGTTGAGTTCTTCGTTCGCGATACCATCGGATATTTGATCCAGTTTGGCACCATTAATAACCAGTTCTCCGACCAGGTTGATTAATTTATCCAGTTTTTCTGAATCTACTTTGACAAAGGTTAAGGCTTTTTGCTTTTGCTCTCTGACCTTGATTTGTTTATTTAACGCTTCTACAACAATCTCTTCCTGTACCACTTTATTTTCAACCAGCAAGTCTCCGGTTAAATTTTTAGAGGGCAGTTCTCCCGCCTCAATATTTTCTTTCTGCTGATTTAAAACCATCTGCAATTCATCACTGGTTAGACTGCCTGTCTGTAATAATATTTGTCCCAGGGCCATTTCTTCTTCAGGAAGTTGTTCAATCAAATGTTTGTATTCAGCAAATTGACTCTGTGGCGCTAGAACCGTTAGTTCACAACCTTCAAGAAAACCAAAAATCTCACTGATCGCTTCTTTTTTGGCGTCACTTTTAAGGGCAATTTCCCAGCCCAGGTAACAGCTTTCAGGATCCAGGTCATCAATAACGGGTAAGCGCTGGGGAATTAAGACGGCTTCTTTAACCTCTCCTAAATCCGCTAACTGACGAAACATGGACGCTGGATCGAAACCCTGTCGAAAGGTATCAGCGCCAAGCCTTAAGGAAATATGATAGTGCTCTGTTTCAGTACTATCAGTATCGGACTGTTGCAGTTGATCCTGTGCCAGCGGTTTAGCCGTGTCGGGTTGTGCCGGTGCGCAGGTCGCAGGATCAGTGACACCCGTTTTAAATGCGGTTAATAACTGTTTCAATTCAGCTTCTTCGCTTTTATCTCCTTCAAAGTCTTCACTCAACCCTGCCAGTAAAGAACTCATGTAATCTCGTGAGCGCATTAACACGGTGATGAGTTCAGACGACGTGGGTATCAGACAGTTACGCATATCATCCAGTACATTTTCGACGATATGGGTGAAATGGATTATATGGTCGAAGCCAAATAAACCGGCTGAACCTTTGATGGTATGCGCAGCACGAAATATTTTACCCAGAACTTCATCATCGTTATCCGATGCTTCAAGTTCTAACAGGGCATCTTCCATGTCCTGCAATAGCTCTTCGCCTTCCGATATGAAGATCTGGATGTTTTCATCTATTTCCACAATTTCACCTATTATTCAAACGCTGTTACATCGACAAAATAATCCTGCATAAAAACAGCTTTAATTTTATCAATAAGCACTTTCGTCGGCCCTGTTACTTTGAGAGCCTGTTCGTTTTCTTCTGCCGCTTTTTCACAACTCGCCAGCAACTGCACAAAGGTGACATCCACTTCCAATACAGCCGATACATCCAGCTCGAGATCCGTTCCCTGTTTCCAGTTGTCTTCAATCTGCTGTTGAACTTGCGCTATTTCATAGATGGTGCAATCACCTTGTAAACTTATGACAGTCATTGAATTCATCCTATTGTTAAGAGCTGGAGCCTTTATGCATGTCACTCACAATGGCTATTTCTGCTGCGGATAACACCTGACTGATGTCCAGAATAATAATAAACCCATCGTCTATTCGTGCCATGCCTTTGATGAAGTTTGTTTGAATATTAGCCCCGAGGGTCGGGGCTGGTTCGATATTGTCATCCGGTATTTCTATCACCTGTAAGACCTTATCAACCACTATGCCCATCACCACGGGTTCATCAGCTATGTCGACTTCCATGATAATAATGCAGGTGCGTTTATCGGCTTTTTGAGAATCCAGTCCAAATTTAGCCGCCAGGTTAATCACCGGTACGACATTACCGCGTAAGTTGATAACACCCTCAATAAAATTTGGCACCATGGGCATTTTCGTCAACTTGCCGTAACGAATAATTTCTCGAATATTCATCACCGGCACCGCCAGTTCTTCTGACGACAGATCAAAGGTCAAGTGCTGATCCTGTTCAGTCACTGACAGTTCATCGATAATTTCTTCTAGAGACATTTTTTATTCCCCCTAGAAACGTTCGAAGTCTTCTGGAATATCATCGTCCGCATCCATAGATGCTTTGGCTTTTGGTGCCGCTTTCTTCGCTTTAATATTACTCTGACTACGACCTGCTGGTTTACGATTCCCTCCACCAGAAGGTGCCCTGCTCGAACTGGACTCGTCGATAGTAAAGAACGTCATCATGTCCTCTAAAGACATCGCCTGTGAGTTCATTTCTTCGGCGGTTGATGCCAGCTCTTCAGACAGTGCTGCATTATTTTGGGTGACCGTATCGAGTTGTGTCATGGCACCGTTGATTTCATTGATGCCGGTGGATTGCTCTTCACTGGATGCGGTAATTTCCTGCACCAGATCAGCTGTTTTGGCAATGGTGGGAACCATTTCTTTTAACAGAGATCCAGCCTTTTCAGAAATCGATACGCTGGAGCGCGCCAGGTCACTAATTTCATTAGCAGCTATTTCGCTGTTACCAGCCAGCTTCCTGACTTCGGCGGCGACCACGGCAAAACCTTTGCCGTGCTCTCCGGCTCTGGCGGCTTCTATAGCGGCGTTCAGTGCGAGAATTTTAGTTTCGTACGCGATGTCTTCAATAATACGAATTTTATTGGCGATATCTTTCATCGCAACAGCCGTTTCTTCTACCGCTTCACCACCTTCCGATGCCTGAGTAGACGCTGATTCTGCCATTTTTTCTGTCTGTTTGGCATTGTCGGCATTTTGATTCACGTTGGCGCTCATTTCTTCCAGTGCGCTGGAGGTTTCTTCTACGCTGGCGGCCTGTTCTGATGCACCGCTGGACAGGTTCTGTACACTTTCACTGAGCTGTGAGGAGCCCTGTGAAATATTACTGGTCGACATTTTCACACTGGTCACGATATCGCGTAGGCGCAGCAACATTTCCTGTAAAGAACCCGCCAGCATACCTATTTCATCTTTTTGCTGGATATCCAGACTACCGGTCAAATCACCCGTTGCTATTTGTTTTGCAAATTCGACACCTCGAACCAGTGGTCTTGAAATACTCAATGCCAGATAGATAGCCAGAATCAGGATAACGACACCAACAGCCGCACTGAGTAAAACAATATTCATCACCAGCTCTGCAACCGGTTCATCAACTTCAGCTTCATCAATTTCAGCAATGACTACCCATTTGAAATTATCGTTTACATTTAAAGTTGTAAAAGCAGAAAGCACAGGGTTTCCATTGTAATCGGTAATAATGCTGGCATCCGTCTGTCCAGTCAGAGCCAACTCAACAGCTTCAGTGTCTACGCCATTATCTTTAACCGTACCGGCGAAAGAGGCCGCCACTGAATGTCCCTGTTTATCCAGAAATGAATCTGAACGCATCCGTTTGTCTTGACCCACCAGATAAGTTTCACCGGTTTCGCCCATGCCTGTGCGTTCCTGCATAATCGAGTTGATGGTTTCCATCGGTAATTGCAGTGAGACATACATGATTATTTTTCCTGCTTCATCAAGTACCGGCTGCACCAAAAAGGATGCAGGAGTCCCGCCTGAAGGCGCATAAGGTGCAAAATCAGCAAAGGTATGCTCTAAAGATTTTTCAGATGCTCTTAATGCTTCGCCTAAACCGGAGTCTTTGAATTTACCACTGCGTATATTGGTTCTATAATCAGCTTCACGAGAGACCGAATAAAAGATAAAACCACTAGGTTCTATCAGAAAGATATCGTAGTACCCATTAATTTTCATGTAGTCAGAGAAAAAGTCTTCTCCTTCTTTGGCTTTATTACCAGACAACATCTCTTCAACGGATGCCGAGCCTATTAATACCCAGTTCAATCCTTCAATAGACAAGCTGTCATAATGAACAATTTCCAGGTCACCATTGGATCCTGTTTTCATGGCAAAACCACTTTCACCGTCCAGAGCTTTATTGATAAATAGGCCTTTTTTGGGCTCACCTATTTTTCCATTTTTTATCACGCGATTACTTCGATAAGCAGTCACACCGTTTAACTTACCCACCAGATAATTCTCGGCTGATTTATTCATTCCATCTCGACGTTGCACAATTTCATTTATCGGACCAGTTGGCATTTGCAGAGCAACAACGCCAATCGTGTGCCCATTATGAACAACCGGTGCACCGATAAATGCTGATTGATCACCATTGGATGGCGCGTAGGGTTCAAAGTCGACAATCGATGATTTTTGCATGGCTTTACTGAACAACTTACCCAGACCACTGCTTTTTAATGATCCAGTTTTAACATTTCCCCCCAGGTCGGCTTCTTTAGACTGGGTATAAACCACGTTACCCTCAGCGGAAATTAAAAACAGATCGTAATAACCATAACCTTTTACATATTGGGTGAACCAGGCATTATAACGGTCATTTAAAAAGTTCCAGTTACTGCCATTTAATCCATCACCGGATTCAATTTCTTCAGAAAATTTAGTCAGCGCCTCGACCACTTCGTTATTAGTCGCTAATACACTGATGTCACCAAAGCGTTCTCCAAAATAAGTTTCGAGTTGAGCTTTTTTTAATCCACCAATTGCATCCATTTTTTCATTGCCACTCTCAATGACATTTAAAACCGTTTTTTCCAATGAATCGATGCTATTCACAAGTGAATTTATGTACTCATTAATCTGGCTCTTTTTAATATCCCTGACAGCTTGCAACTGATTGAAACTTCCGTTAAACAGAGCCGTTTCTGCTTTTTGTTGTGAATACCATCCGACTATTAATATAGGCAGTAAACCAACCAGTAAAAACAGACTAATTAATTTAGGTTTGATTCGAATATCATTCAAGCTAGGCATGAGCTTATTCTCCGCTTTTGATTATTTGACTGCATTAATAAGGCGGGAGCTTTAAAATTACTCCCAGTACATCTATATAGAGTAATTTAAGTTAGTTTGTGAAATATTAATTCTGATATTTAGAAAAGCTGACATAGATCAACTTTTAACGTTAATAACGTGGTTGGGCAGGTTTTAACCCGCTATCTGGCAAGCATTTTTTCGACTTTTAAGCTGTTTTTTAAATTCGAGGATTTGATCTGGAATTCCCTTGCACCCGCAACATTACTCCCCGCAAGTGGTCGGAAACTTTCTACGATATAGATAATGATGAAAGAAGTTTCGTCACTGATTTTATATCAACAAAATTCTAAGGGGTGATTACCCCAGTAACTTATTCGTGCCAGGAAAGAGTGGCCACTAATTGTTCGTATAATGTAGCCAGATCCAAAAAAACAAAAAATTGTGAAAGCAGACATTAACATGTTGATTTGCATCGAGCTTTGATCCATAACTGACTTTTAATTGCAGATCAATTCGACCCGCCTGATTTAAAAGTTCCTATATATTGCATTGGTCTTAACTAAACATAGAGGATCAACTTTCAATACAAATACAGGGTCAAAATTTAGTGCAATTTAACAGCCATGGATTTACGTGTTATCTGGGGTAGAGCTTATGATATTCAAAACTGTATAAATTGCGAAGTTGAGGAAGTAGTTTGACACAGCCGAGATCGAGATGAACGATCCACTAGATTTTATCAAGCTCAAGAAAATTTTTAAGCCAGAATAGTTTCTAGATAACAAAGATATACTCGCAACGCTTCGCCCTGGCCGGTTAATTAAATGGGGTAATAATCCGTCTACATTAGAGAGGCATTACACTACTGAACAGAAGTTTATTTTGATAGTTGAATCGGACAGTCTTATTAAAAAGTTATGGCGTTATTTCAAAAATCTTATGGAACAAGGCTTTCTTCAACTTATTTCTAGCATATTCTGAAGGATTACAGACTTTAATATTTGCATGTATGCTTCCAGCGTGATCCCTTAACATAATCAAAAAGCCTAATGCTGTGCTATCCATATAAGTAACACCAGACAGATCAACTTCATATGTCTTGACAGTCCCTAGCGTATCGGAAAAAGCCATCTTAAAATCATCGTAAATAGTGGCATCAAAATTTCCTTTGATTTCGAGAGTAACTTCGTTACCATTTATTGATGCTATTCTTTCAATAGACATACGATTTTTCTTTTCATTGTGATTATTATCGCTCTTAGTCGGTAAAAACAATCTTAGATGAAATTTCTTTTTTATCCTGATCCAAATCAATTCTAAAGTGGTAAAATCTATACACTAGTTATGAATGTCAGGGCACTGACCTGCCAATTTGACATTTTCATGTGAACGACTGCTATATCATGTGGCTTCAAACCGTCGATGCTTGATATGCAAAAATTACTTACAATCATCAATCATAGACCCTCCGTTTCTTGCTGCTGATGAATCACCAAGTAGGGATTTAGGGGGGTTGTATCAATTTACTTTACCAGTACTCAAGTAGTAAGTGTAAGCAACCTCGTGGATAGAAGAGATATTTAGGAAAGGCCAATTCCCTGAAATCTTTCAACTGCAAAGATTTGCATCATTACGACTCGACCGGGTTGATGCACAGGCCAGTCAAAATTTTATGTGATTCGGCGATGATGAGTTCCAATGCGTCTGGTATCTGATTGAGTATATTGGACTGATGCGTTGCAGACAATTGTGTATAGCCCCTCTCGATAACTTTATTCATGGCTGATGTGCACGCGTCAACTACAGATGCTCTTTGCTCTTCTTCGAAAACTTCAACCTGGAAATAATCACTGCTGTTAAGTTGATCCATCAATGCCATGCTTATAGCGTCAGCCATCTGGGTCACCGACACTCGAGTAGCTAGTTGCCGGTCCTCAAAAGTGGTGCTACTTAAGTCAAAATCATGATGCCGCTCAACAATATCGATCACTGTCTGAGGAATGCCCCATACCTTACATGCTTGAGAGCCAATTACCACATGATTGATACCTAGTACTTTCTCCTCAGCACTTAGAAGCGTGAGTGGATCAGTCCAGCCGAGTTCATCAATACGAGATGGGCCCTCTGGAACGGTCTGAAAAACAATAAATCGGCCAATATCATGTAATAACCCACTAAGATAAGCATGTTCTGGGTCCAACCTCAAACCCGGTATCAATATTGCCAGCCAACGTGATATTACCCCAACCTGCACCGAGTGAATCCATAAATCGCGATCACTCTGTGTGAGTGCAGGAAAGGCATCAACGAGTGATAACGACAGTACAAGATTTGAAATTTGGCGGGATCCAAGTCGGGCAATTGCCTGGCGGAGTTGAATGCCATCTTCTGCCTGGGCTACCCGCATGTTTCGGGATGCGTATTCTACTATGCGGACAGTTAAGGTAGGGTCCATGCTTGCCAGACGGTTCACATGGTCAAGATATTTTTCATCATCAGGTTTCAGCGCCAATAACTGTGAAACCACACCGGGTAACAATGGCAAGGTTCCGATCCATTGATCAATGTTGGCGCTGAATTTGGTATTTTCACTAGAATTGAGTGAATCCATTAGTACTACCTCCTTCCATATTAATTTGCATAAAAACTATGCTGCTAATCCAAAATATTATAGTTGAATAATTGATAAAAATTGTAATATATGGTCGATTGGAAACAGCGACCTTTTTGGTTGGGCCTCACACATTAACCCAAAGGTATTTCAGAACAAACCGATGAAGATGCTGGCACCTTTACCCGGTGGTGGCTCGAATCTGTTAGCTGCTGCGACATCTTCGGCACCTTAAGTATAGGAAATGTAAAAGCAGGCCAAATCTTCACGCACGACGGCAGACATCGAATTTTTTATTAGAGACTTTACATTCAGAGCGACAATTTATGCTTACGATGGCGTTTAATTCGGCGCTGAATTTTCGACAAAGAGTGCTAGTAAATGATCGTTTTTACAGATATGGTCGACTATCCAGTGTGAGAAAAAGTCAAGTATATTGCTTCTTTCCGAGTCACTATTTCCAAAGTTGGAAACCAACTCGTTGAATTCAGAAATAAAAGATTCATGTTCCAGCATATGTCGCTCTATTCCTGGGAAATTGACATTTTTCATATAGCCTTCTTCAAGCCTAAAGTGTTCCCGCGTATATTGGAAAACATTCATTAATGCATTTTTACTCTGATCTAAATCGATAGACTGCTCAAAAGACGATGCTATTGAAAAAAGTTTTTTATGTTGTTCGTCTATTTCATTGATGCCAATTAAATACTCATCTTTCCATTTGAAGATTTCGTTCATTATAAATCCATATATTGAAGGTTAATAATATTCAATTAACTATAGGCTACATTAGACAGAACTTTAGTTATTTCTTAACATAATTGACTTGAGTCAATATGCGATAGCTAGTGTTTCTGTCTGTCCGTGCGTACAAAAAGAATAGGTGATATAAAAGCTCTATATCATTCCGCGAAATCCAATCCAGAATCTATCTTTTCCCCGGTTATTTACTGTAATGCCTGAAAAATTCGTCCACCGTTCGTGTAAGCAGTTGATCTCTTTCAACTAAAAATCACCAGAAGCTCATAGCGGTGCCCTTCGACATCTATTGGTGGCACTATCGCAAATCATGAAATATTCCAAAATGTCTTCAGCAAAACAAGTTGGCTGTTATGGTGTTGTTATTTAGGGCGGAGCTCGGGAGGTGATGATAGTCTGTGCTTTTTTTAAGGTATAAAAGTATTTTACCGATGATCGGTTTGACCATGAACATCCAACTCACAATAGTAATTGCGAACGACTCCTGATGCCACATACTTACAGATACCTTCAACTTTTCAGGAATGACAGCTATGGGTGAAAGCTGACTTTTACAATTGCTTGAATGAGATTCGTTAAACGACTCCTTTGTCCATCATTAAGCCTGATAGTTGTTGTTGGCTATTTCGGAGGTTAAACTGTACACCGAATTCTCTACTGCCTCCTATGACCGGTCTGGAGAACCAGAAAGTGCCTGATTAGACACTTCCAGGTCAATAGCATCAACGATCAGTTAACTCAGATATTTCCAGAGCATCATCTACTTCTATTCCAAGATACCGGGCTGTACTCTCAAGTTTGGTAGTGCCCCTAGTTGCTCCATAAGACGAGTCTTTCCCATTCCAGAATCTCCAAGGA
>Ga0233442_1002470_pt1 | contig 12288 bp, 7 predicted proteins | sample SI_123_September_3_FD_182789 | JGI IMG/M metagenome (GOLD analysis project Ga0233442, IMG submission 182789) | Seawater microbial communities from Saanich Inlet, British Columbia, Canada - SI_123_September2016_150_MG | ecosystem: Environmental > Aquatic > Marine > Inlet | place: Canada: British... | reverse complement strand
CCGTCTGGAGGAGTTGATACCCTTTTTGTCCCAGGGCGGGCTCCTCGTCTATTTTCTCTGTCGTCCCTTCGTGCTGGCCGGACCAAGCATATCCGTAGACAATTACGATTGGCTGTCGGTGTATGCGCCAGCGCAAAAAAATCCACCAGACAATGGTTCGCGTCAAATGAGCGCTCTCAGTCATGGTCGACTGATCGAGCCAACCGAAGAAGGCTCCTCCACAGATTGCGAATTTGCTCAGTATTTTCAACAGACTGGCCTCGAATGGAACACCATTATCAGGACAGACTTTTTGAGCAGCAATTATTCGGTTTTGGCTCAGGCCGGTGCAAAAAAATGCATATCCGCCCAGTTTTGGGCTGGCGACAATGGCGGCAAAGTGGTGTTTTTACCGGCGCCCTATTCGCCTGACTTTGATCGACTCTTAATGGACGGCGTCAATCGCTGGTATAACGATGCCATAGACAAGGGCTACATCCAACATCAGGAAGTGCCAAACATAGCAAAGCCGGATGGCCCGGCGTTTTACATGTCTTCTACTGCAGACAACCAGGACACAGCAACACAAAAGGCAAGCACAATGCAAGATCTCAGCAAGCCCGAACAGGATACTGCCAGCAACGAGAACGACAATGCATCGCTCGACAAGCAAGAAGGCAGGACTGCTCCAAAAGGCGCACTCAAATCTCTTTTTTCCAGCGATGCCATGGATGATGACGAAGAGTTTGGGATGCCCATCCCCGACACCCAAGCTCAGGCACAGCAAGAGCCTTTGCCTGCAGCCACCAGCAATACACCTGTCCGCGTCACAGCAGAAGACATTTTGCGCAGCGTATCCCAAGAGGTAGGAGTAGATCTCGATCTCGGTCAAGCTCCACCGGCCTCGGCACCAGAGCCCGAACTCGCACGCATCAACAATTATGAGCTAAAAAAAGCTACTGCAGAGATGGATCTTTCACAATTTGCCGAGACTGCAAGACAACTTGTCCAACAAGCCAACCAGATCGAGACGGCTACAAGACAAGACGCCACTCCAGCTCCGAGCATGCCAGAGCCTGCTGCTTTTGCACCCGATCTACAACAAACTCAGGCCGAGGCGCCATCGGCTCCAGTCATACCGCAACCACTTACTTCTATAAGTCAGCCACAAATGCCCAAGGTAGACAACTACAAGCCAGCATTTTCAGAATCAGGCAATGCTCAGACCTCCGGTCTAGCTCCTGAGATCGCCCAACCGCTCGTCTCCCATGCCGCTCCTCTCGCCATGCCGGCTGAGTCGTCTCAACCACCTCAAACAGAAGGCAAGACATCACGTATTTCCGATATCCTCAAAGGTCTCGAATTTGCTAAGCCAGGCCTCTCTGACCTGGAAGCAGCCCAAAATGAAAACGAACCTCCAGTCTCTCCCAACTTTATCCATAGCGATGTTGCAGATGTAGCAGAAAATGCACATATAGCGCCACCATCGGCAGCACCAGCATTTAATGCGGCAGAGCAATTGGTCAACCAGATAGAACAATCAATGTCCATGGCTACGGACAAATTTGACGAGACTCAGACTCAGGAGTCGATCCCCGCGCTGCAACTCGCAAGCGAGATCATCCAGCCTGCTTATCAAGGCGAGCTGCTTGGTCTGGACATGCAAGAGCCCGAACAACAACCAGAACAAGCAATCTCCGTTGCACCTCAAAGCCAATTGCAAGAACCAGAGGTAGCAGTGGATATAAGCTCAGATCATGATCTTGATCTGGCGGCAGCACCTGCACCACAATCGCAACCTCAACAGATGGCGGCTTCGACTACGGATACAGCACCGATGCCGGTGCCTCAATCGGCTCCGATGCCAGCACTCAATATGAGTCATTTTGAGCCGGTACAACCCAAGCAACCACAGGAATTGATCAAAAAAATGGAAGAATTTGCCAACCATACGCATGCCTGGACCTCCAATTTTTCTTTCTCCTACGCGGACGGAATGAAGCTCGAATTTACACAGATGTCCGAGCAGGTCAGACAGATGCAAGCACATCTATCGATGCTCGAAAATAAGATCAATACTCTCGAATCGCTCAAGACGAGATTACTCAGCAGCGAGCAGGAAGGACTGATGGCAGCAGCCCAAGAAGTCTTCATTCGTCTGGGCTACCAGGTGCAACCTTCTCGCACCAATCCTAATGAGCTATGGCTCAGTCGTGGCGACCAAATGGAGGCCATCGCTCGCATGGTCCGGAGCCAGGGAGCAGCCAATCGTACCGAAGTGGCTCAACTAGCCGAGTCTGTCATCTCATTCTGGGACGAATTTGAGGTAGAACCAAAGGGCATCTTGATCGCACAGACATTTTTTGACAAGCATCCGCACGAAAGACAGGAAGCAGATTTTTCGAGTGCAGTGCAAGACTTTTCGAGCAAAAAACACCTTTGCATCCTGTCTTCAATGCAATTGCTGGCGATGTTCAAAGATGCCGAGACTAATAGCATGAGCACCGATGACATGCGTCGCAAATTGCTCGACACAAACGGCAAGCTGCTTGGCTTCTCTTTAGAAGCAAATCTCCAAACTCCTGCAACGGTGTAAACTAAACGATCTATATCTAGGCTTTTGAAAGGGGCTTGATTCGTGAGTATTCCAACTCTCCTCATTTGCGACGGTGACGACGAGCAGCAGACAAGGCTCGAGAGTCTCATCAAGGGAGACTCCAGTTTTCGCTATATCGCGACTGTATCTAAGCAAGATGGCCAGATGGCTATCGAGCAAGGTATAAAGGTCGGAGTCAAGCTGGTCTGGATGGATCTAAACGACGAGCCTGATGCTTGCTATACCTTGATGGCCCAATCAAAGCAAGTGCATCCAGAGTTGCCCATCATTATCTCCAAACGAGGTCTGGATCCGGAGACGATCCGGTATTCGCTCAATGCTGGAGCACTCGAATGCCTCGAAGAAGCCACAGCCCAGGTACAACTAAAAATAGTGGCAGCAAAACTTGGAGTGGCAGCACCAGCTCAAGCCACCGCTCCAGCCGCTCAAGCACAAGCCGCTCAAGCACAAACAGCGCCAGCTCAACCTGGCTCGCAAACTGCAGGGAGCTCAAAATGGGGCGACCTTGATTCTATACCGACTCCTGGTGCGGTCAAGCACAATCAAGAGCTCACCGGTGAAATACATGTGGGAGCCAACCCAGGCGTGGGCGTCGCATCCAGCACTCAGACCCAGGCTCTACAACAAACTTCACCTGCAGGCCAGTCAGGCTCTAGATGGGGAGACCTCGATTCGATTCCTACTCCAGGACAATCAGCCGGTGCTTCACGACAGGGTATGTCAGCCATGCCGGCTCAAACTCAGGCTCCAGCCCCGGCACCGACTCCCGCACCTACCGCTCAAGCGACAAATCAAGCCGAATCAAAATGGGGAGATCTGGATGCCATACCTACACCCAAGGCAAAAACAGAACCCGAGATAATACCGCCGAGTCCTGCACAAGAAAAGGCAATCACTCCAAGTCAAGCTCCAGCAGCGTCCGCAGCTCCAGCAACTGCAAACAGCATCGGGGGCGGAGGCAGTCAATGGGGAGATCTGGATGCTATTCCCACTCCTAGCGTCAAGGCGCAACCTGAGCGCCCCAGCTTTGGTTCTGGAGGCGCGCTGGGTGAGACTGATGCACCTAGCACTCCTCCCAAGCCACTCATGCCTCACGATCATTCGAGTCAAAAGGGCCTGAGACCGAGTCCCGAAAAGGCAGAGTTATACACGCTCGGCGCAGCACCAATGTGGCTGATTGCGGTGATCATCCTGATCATCTTTGGGGCTATCGCTTATTTTATGATGCGTCCACATTAGATCCAGTATCATTGGACACTGGCAAAATCACCCAGAGTGAGTTTGAGCTCTATTTTTTGACCATTGCGGATCAGACCGATGGTGATTACATCTCCAGGCTGTCTATCCCGGATCGATCGACGCACGTCTAGAGACGAAACAATTGGCTTGCCATCTATAAAGGCGATCGTGTCATTGACGAGTATGCCGGCCTTGTCCCCCGGTCCATCTGTTGCCACCCTTTCGACCTTGACCGCCACCGGATGCGATGGCAAAGTCAGGCTACGACCGCGTTCAGGATCAACATCGATCATATAGATGCCTAGATACGGTCGAGAAACACGACCATCAGCAATGAGTTTACGTACTACATCTGCCACAACTTGAGACGGAGTAGCAAAGCCGATACCATTGGAACCTGCACGCATCGCAGTATTGAGCCCAATGACCCGGCCTTGGATATCGAGCAATGGTCCACCCGAATTGCCCATATTGAGAGGCGCACTATGCTGAATAAGCTCTACTCGATTGTTAAAATCGGCAAGCGAGCGATCGATACTGCTTATGATACCAGTAGTGACAGTATGATCGAAGCCCATGGGAGAACCAATGGCAATGGCCCAATCACCAGGTCTAACCGTATCTTGCTCGGCAAACGGTAATACCGGCAAGTCCCGAGCGTCGATCTTGATCACAGCTAGATCGCTATAGGGATCTACGGCGATTACCTTGGCGATATAGTTTTTTTTATTTGCCAAGGTGACCGTGAGTTTGGCTGCCTCTTTTACTACGTGAGCATTAGTGACAATATAGCCGTCCGATCGCACGATCAGACCCGATGCCTCCGCAGGCGGTGGCTGTTTTTTATTAAAGAAACCTGCTGATGCACCTGCGCCATTAAAAGCAATGCCTATATTTACTGTCGCCTGTGCCCCCATAGCTGTCACAGGCCTGAAGACATTTAACTTTTTAGAGGCGTTTTTTGCATCACCGCCAAAGATCTGATCTATCCCGGCGGCCAGATCAGGCGCAAGGCTACTCCTAGTGGGCGCGTGCGGCAGCACCACATAACCGACGGCCAGACCTGCAAGCGCCGATATCCCCGAGGCAAGGCAGATCGCCACAAGAGAAAGAGCAATAGGAGGTGACGGGGACCTTTGGTTTAATTGAGGGTCGAGGATGACATGGCTTTCATCTTGCATTGCTATATTTTAGCCTAGCCGGCCTGTCGGGGTCTAGAAAAAATATCTCCAACATCGACCTGCAATCACGATCGTAGAGTGTATTTGTGAGTATAGCGTCCATCAACCTCAGAGATTGACTCACATCCTCATAAGAGAGCCCGCTATTTTTTAACAGAACGACCAGACAAAGCAAATGCCCGAGTCCCGCCATCATAGATAATTCACCAAATCCGATACCGCAATATATGCGGCCATATATCTTGACGAGACAATATCGGAGTAAAAGATCATCTATTTTGGATCCGGATTGAAAGTCCTCATGACTTGCTGTATAGCTTGAGCCCCGATACTCTCGTCCAACATAGTCATTTGTTGTCAGCGCATCTTGCACTCCCCGAACCAACTTAAGACCATAAGGATCAAAATCAACACCAAAACCCGTATTCGGCATGTATCGGTCGGCCAGGCCCGACAGCAATAGATTGTCGAGTTGTTGGGGCTCGAAGGCGCAGCCTGGCCATTTGGCGAGGCCGTATTTAGCATTGGACAAACGATCTAAACGCCATAGGCGCTGCATAAAACCTGCAATCAATTGCACAGCATCGATTTTGCTTGAACATGCTGCATTTTTTACAAAATCATCCAGCAATAAATTGTTTAATTGGCGAAACTCAGCAAAAGGCAAAGCCAGCCCAGACACGAGCTCCATGGATTCGGCAGCAAAATATTCCTTCGATCTTTTTGCTGCTTGCGTATCGAGAGCCTGATACTGCCGATAAATCATCTCTAATCTGTCCACCGGGACCTCGGATAAGAGGCTGCCGGTATTTTGGATTACAGCAGTGGAGGCAAAGGACACCGAGACAAATATGCCATCCGGGCAGTGGAGAAAGCCATAAGGAAAAACCGCGCACATCGCTGGTTTGACTGGCAGATCATCGACATAAGCATCATGCAGAGTGCAGCTTTTGTCTGGCCCAAGAAACCGGCAGGCACCGCTTGCATCCCTCGGTAGAGTGAGGGAAAAACGGGTACTCTGATCATGATGCAGGCCGGCAAAACCCAGATCAGAACGAGATCGCCCTAGATGCGCAGCAATGCGGTCAGCGTCGCTGTGAGATAAAGGCACAGGCCACTGATGGCAACAAGCAGCACAAAGACTGCAAGCAAACCTGATGGTCGGGGGGAGGCAAAATTGAGACGGGTCCAAATCCATGCAATATATGATAAAGCCTTCATGCACAATTGCCTCAGTTGAAAGGCACTTTGAGGGACAATCTAGATCTCTCTCTCAAGCAAGACCAATCATGAAAAAACAACATCTAATCGGTTGCCTCTGCCTCATCTCGCTATTTTGGCCCATGGCCTCTCTCGGAGCCAATCCGGTCAGTAATGCCAGTACGACAGTCTCCAGCAAGGCCAAGCCTATAGGCGATAAATGGGCTGTAGTCATTGGAATCGGGGAGTTTGCCGACCCGGGCATCCCGACTCTCAAATACGCTGCCAAAGACGCCAAGGATTTTTATGATTATCTGGTCGATCCAAATCTAGGCAAGTTTCGCAGGGATCACGTGCGTCTATTGACCGACAAGGATGCCACCAAGATCAACATCTTGGATGCGCTGGGCGATTCATTCCTCCCCCATGCCGCCAATCCCGATGACCTCATAGTCATTTATCTTTCTACTCACGGATCTCCAAGTCGCGCTGATATCAATGGCGTCAATTATGTTTTGGCTCATGACACCCAAAAGAAAAAATTGTTTGCCACTGGTATAGAGATGCAACAACTGTTGAGGACCATAAAAGAAAGAGTACACAGCGATCGTTTGCTTTTAGTGATGGACACCTGCTACAGCGGTGCCGGCGCCGAAAAAGGGGACAAGGGCTTGTATCGCACCAATGCCGATGGCAAGGCGATTGCTCAAGGCACAGGCTCGATGGTCATCACTAGCAGCTCTCCCGATCAAAAAGCCTGGGAATCTGATGATCTCCGCAATAGCTATTTTACAAAATATCTGATCGATGCTCTCAAAGAAAAGTCAGGCAACGCAACTATCGATGAGGCTTTTGCAGCGATGGCCGGCAAGGTGCAGCAAGCGGTCCTCAAGGATAAGGGAGCGCTACAAACTCCCTTGATCGCAGGCAAGGTTACCGGTCCAAACTTATTGCTGTCCGTCACTCCGACAATAAACAGACCAGCACCGATAGTAGTGGCAAACGAAGCCATGGCAGCAGCACAGGCTCAAAGCGCAGTCGGCAATTCGAGCAAGGCAGCCAATCTAGACTTTACCGCTTATGTTGAACACATAAAGGCTGGCAACAAGCTCTTTGAAGAAAACAAAATCTGGGACGCGATCCATGAAATACAGGCTGCATGCAAGGCCAATCCGCAGACAATCGAAGGCTACATCATTCTTGCGCACCTCCTGGATAGCCAGGGGCGATATCAAGAAATGATGACGGCAGCCAGACAGGCGGTGCTGAATGACAAGGATTCGAGTCGAGCCAAAGAAGCACTCGGACTGGCATATTATCGCCTGGGCGATGCCAATGAGGCTCTCAGACAAGTGCAAATGGCAGTAGCTTTGGATCCGTTCAATTCGATGGCACGTACCCTGCTCGGCTATATCAACGAACACAAGCTCAATCGCGTGGATGTCGCCGAACAAGAATATCGAAAGGCTCTGGATCTCAACAATCTAAATACCAGAGCCCTGGTCAATCTCGGAACTCTGCTTGATAGTCAGGGAAAAACCCAAGAAGCACAAAAACTCTTTGAGAAAGCAATAGAGAGCGATGCGGATGATTATCAAGCCCATTTGGCTCTGGGACACCTCCTTTATCGCGACAAAAAAGATCTGCTTGGTGCCGAAAAGGAAATCAGAACTGCTATGCGTCTGGCTCCAGAAAATGCCACGATACATGCGGAATTGGGAACCGTGCTGGCTCTAGATGCAAAACGTCTAGACGAAGCAGAAGGAGAGCTCAAAAAGGGCATAGAAATTGCCAAAGATCAGGGCACGCCTCACTTTTTGTATGCCAATTTTCTCCTGCAGCACCGTGGACGTGTAGATGAGGCTGAGCGCGAATACCGCAATGCTTTGGAGTTGGATGACAGTCTAGACGAGTGCATGGTAGCTCTAGGCGACCTTTTAGTGTCCAAGCGCAAAGTATTTGACGAAGCCGACAAACAGTACAAAAAGGCGTTAAGGATCAATCCTCGCAATCCTTATGCTCACCTCGGCATCGCCCGAGTGCAAGAACTACTGTTTAAAAACTATGCTCAAGCAGAGACCTCGATCAAAGCCGCCATCGCCATCAAGCCTGACCTCTCTCTGTCCTATGAGCGGCTAGGCGAAGTCTTTGAAAAGGCAGGCAAGCCAAACGATGCAAAACAGGCCTATATGCAGGCCTTAAGCAAGGACAGCAATAATGCTCTGGCATCTTTTAATCTGGGTATGCTCACATGGAACTATTACAAGAACAAAGACGAAGCAAAAAAATATCTTGAGCAGGCTGCCGAAAAAGCACCAGATGTGTCGTCCTATACAACAGAATTAGGTCATCTGATGGCCAATGAGTTTAAGCAGTACAAGCCTGCGGAGGCTTTATTGCGCAAAGCATCCCAGGTCAATTTTCAAGATACTGACGCACACTATTATCTCGGTATGCTTTTGATCGAAAAACTCGGTCAGCGCAAGTCAGGAGAAGAAGAGCTCAAATGCGCATATCAGCAAAAGCCTGATGACAAACAGATCAAATCAGCTTACGAGAGATTTGTACGTTGAACCTATTGATCCACAGTATCGTTAGTATAGCTATCGCCATACTGGTACTCGTTTTATATAGTCCGACTCTGAGTAGCCCACCTCTAATTGACGATCAGACGCTGCTAGCGGCATGGAGTCATGCCATCGCACCTGGTGCCTACGGTATGGGCATCGATCCACGAGATCTAAACCTGTCCCTGGGCAACGCTCTCGCGCACTTTCTCTCAGGCAGTGGGAGCAAGTCCGGCGCAGGCTTTATCAAGGCCATGTCGGTTTGCATGCATGCTTTTAACGCGATTGCTTTGTATCTGATCATTGTGTGTCTCATGATTCGGCATAAGAGTCGTCGCATTGATCGGGAACAGATAGATCTGGGCCGAGCCTCTCTATACGGTGGCATCACGGCACTGCTATATGCCGTCAACCCATTAGCCAACGAGGCCGTCTCCAGCCTAAACGGGCTGCCAGTAATGCTTGGCACAGCCATGATGATGCTTGGTGCTTTAGTGATCAGCTTTTACAAAGACCGCGCTCCTGTATGGGTAGCCTGGCTCGGGGCGATCATGCTCATCTGCTCCCTATTTTGCAATGCACACACAGCAGTACTCGGCTTGATATTGGGCCTTCTCTTGACCCTGTCCCGTAGCACATCGACGCCAAATCTATCCACCCGCCTGATGTGCGCTCTGATCATCCTCTCGGCCCTTTCCTGCTCGATCTGGGCGAGCGTCCAGACCTCCTCACTGCAGGCCCCGGCCTTGATGCGCCAGTTATCGGAGAAAGGCATCGAATCTGCTCTTTATCAGCACAGACAAATGGATCTGGTGGAGAATTTTGCAAAAAATGCCACAACAAGCATATTTGCTGTCAACAAGCGCGCTAATCAAAACAGCTATAAAAAGATTTATCGCAATCTCGCAATCGATCTCATACTAATATTGCTGTGGGCAATTGCCGGTTTGATCCTCTCTCCACGCGGCCGTGTCCTTTCAGGTATTGCCTTGGCTGCCTGGATCATTGCATTATGCGGTGCCTATCCAATGCAGGTCGATACAGATACCCTATATGGTGCCCGCTGGCTCTACCCAGCCCTGATTGGACCGGCCTTGCTATTTGGCGCAGCTCTAGGAGCTATGCCGGCGGCGCAAAATCAAAGCAAACTAGCCTTTAGTATCAAAGGCGGGATTGCAGCAATGCTGGCGGCCTCCCTCCTGGTCCTACAATCCATGCTGACTTACACAAATGCCATGTCGTACAAGGCAAACGCCAAGACCTGGCAGACCATTGCACAATCAGCAGCGATGGTAGCCAGCCGCGAGAGATCATCTCATGTGATTGTGAGGGATCTGCCGCAAACTCTTGCCGTTGCGCCCATCATTTCCCCTTTCAATCTCTATGTGCTGGAGATAAGGCAGAAAGGCAAAAAATCAGAAGCCACTATTGCAAATTATGATCTGCCTCCAGAGGCCTACAGAAATTATGTGCGAGAGTCACAATCAAACAAGCAGATCAGTCTGCATTATGAAAAAAATTTTGGTGGCTTGATACGCATTGATTTTGCCCCGCCGCCCAATAGCAGTTTTGCCTCAAAACTCGATCTGGTGGGCTTGCTAGACAAGCTCAATCCGCCTCTGGCCTACTATAAAGATGCCATCAAAGTAGATGCCATTCAAAAGTGCCTGGTAATGGAAAGCAATAATCAAGGCGGACTGGGTATCCCGCTCGAGTGTTGGGGCCTGGACCCACTAGCCACCGATGCAATTTATATCGAGGCCAAAATCGACGGAGGCCAGCCTCAAGAAGGGGAAAAAGAACCCAAAGTCGATTTGCATTGGTTGACCAATTGGCAAACTGATTGGGAGCATCGCGACCGCTACGCATCTTGTAGTGCCGTTGTTTCCGACGGACATTATCATCGATATCGATTCTCCACGATCAACAATGCCTTTAGCACCAACGGCTATCCAAGTCGCATCATGTTTGGCTTTCCTGCAGGATCTCGAGTGTTTATACGTGAGGTAGGCTGGATCGGCAAAGAGCACCCGGATGATACATGCGCGGCCAAGATCAATCTAGATTGCCAGATGCAAAAATTTGACCGCGATATCAGTGCCTCCAAGCCAGGTTGCCTCTACCTGCATGATGGACCTGACAACAATATGATCGCAGCCAAGGCGACAATCGCAACCAGTAGCGATACCAGTACAAATACAAGTCCTAAAGGACATTTTGTACTGGAGATCAGTCCCATGAATTTACCTACAAAATCCGATGGCTTATATCCAGAGGGCTCATATCACAATCTGGCGGCAAATAACATTGCCCTCAAGCCTGGACAAAATGGCTGTTTGTTGCAGGCTAGAGACTTTAATCTATTGCCAGGCGAGTCGAGCGGCAATTTTAGCGTCACTGCGAGATATCTGGACGATAATAATGTGCAGATCGGCACCAGCAGCAATAGTTATTTGGTTAGGGTCACAAAATGATGAGAGCAATATGACACAAGATAAGTATCAAAATTTTTCGCCTGACTCCGACTTTGACGATGACGAAGATGATTATGATGATGATGATGATGATGATGATCTGGATCAAGCGGATGCAGCAGATGCGGGATTTGATCTCAACGCTCTAGTCTTTGCCTGGCAGGATACGCATCCGGACAACAATTATTATTTTGATACTAATAGTGGTGGCATCAAAATGGTCAATCGCAATCTTTTAGAATTGCGAGATTTGACTGATGAGATCGAAAGGCACAAATATCGCTACCTCTATCTGCCTAAACCCGACCCTAAGCAGCTAAGAGAAGATCTGCGCGACTTCCAACGCGACATCGATAATGCCAAAATCAAAAACATACTTGATATGGCTTTTGAGAGCCCACATCCACTAGAAGCCTTTAAAAAAATCCTGAGCGAAAACCCCGAAAAAATAAAAGAGCTGGAAGCCTTTCGCCACGGCCGAGCCCTGATCAGAATCAGGCAATGGATGGAAGCCAACAGCCTGAGAGACCGCTGGGAGATCTAAGGCTATCAAGATTGCAAAGCATCATGTCGGCGGTTGCTGATTAAATCTCTGCTGAGCAAAGGATGCGCCGACCTGGGACTTTGGCAAGGCGGGTCCCCTGACGCATTTGATTGCTGTCCAAGGTAGATAAAGCGTTTCATTATCCCGCCTGAGCGCAAGATAAGTAACCTGATCTGCCATGGCCACTTCTCCATCGACTTGCTCACCGCTCATCAATAGCACCATGACCTGGGTATTCATCGGGATAGCCATAAAACTCTCTTTCCGTCAGTTAGGAAGCCATCTTTTTAGCCATCATGTTTGACAGATAATCTGGCGCGCGCCATGGCTGATCGTTATATACCGCATCTTCGACAACTTTAGCTATATTGCCTCCATTATCGACATTGCGCATGCATTGATTTATCAGCCCTTCGTTGGACACAACACCCTGACTATAGAGAGATTCTCTTACTGTCATAGCCTGATAAATCAATGCATGCGCAAT
>Ga0233442_1002465_pt1 | contig 12302 bp, 11 predicted proteins | sample SI_123_September_3_FD_182789 | JGI IMG/M metagenome (GOLD analysis project Ga0233442, IMG submission 182789) | Seawater microbial communities from Saanich Inlet, British Columbia, Canada - SI_123_September2016_150_MG | ecosystem: Environmental > Aquatic > Marine > Inlet | place: Canada: British... | reverse complement strand
ATAAATTCTCAACAGCTAATAAATTGAATAACTACCTTAAACAAAATTCAATTACTCAGAATGTTTTAATTGAGGTAAATACATCTGGTGAAGAGAGTAAAAACGGCATTACACCAAAAGATACTGAGGAATTCATAAAAACAGTAAGCCAGTTAGAAAACGTTAAGATAAAAGGATTAATGACCATAAGCATGTTCACGCATGACGAGCAGATAATAAGAAGCTCTTTTAAAAAACTAAGAGAATTATTTACAGAAATAAACACACTGGAAATTCCCAATACAGAAATGGAATTCCTTTCTATGGGAATGACAAATGACTTTGAGATCGCCATTGAAGAAGGTGCTAATATTGTTCGCATCGGCACAGCAATTTTTGGTGCTAGAAATTATTAAAGGGGAGATAATATGTTATCGATAATTGCCTTTGCAGTTTTACTTATAATCTCATATTTACTTGGATGTTTATCAACAGCAAAAATACTTGCTAAAACATACAAAAGTATGAACGTATACAAGGTTGGAACCGGACACCCGGACACACAAAATATTTACAATAATATAGATAGAACACTCGGTATTTTTACTGGAATTGTTGATTTTGGTAAGATGTATTTCTATATCGTTCTACTTAGCTTCTTGCTTAACTATCCACCAATTACAGATATTATTGGAAATATTGGAACAAATAACCATTTGCTGGTCTTAGGATTTTTCATGATTATTGGGCACTGCCTACCTATTACTCATCGCTTTAAAGGTGGTCGAGGATTCTTTACTTATATCGGATTTATTCTCTACTTCGCTCCATATCCTATGATGATTATTACTGTTCTGGCAATAATACTTGTTATGGTTTTTAAGCAAATGCGCTTTGCTCAATATATGGTTGTTATGCTACCACCATTTGTTAATTTCTTTTTTGAAGATGATTCATCTTTTCTGGCAAAAATGTTCATTGCGGCTCTGTTAATGGGAATCATGAACTTTATAGTATCAAAAAAATTGGGTGAAATATAGTGTTTAGAATTAGAAATCACCTCATCCGGCTTCACAAACTCAGCCACCATCTCCTGCGTAGAGAAGGGGAAGAGAGACAATAGCTTTACCGTAACTTTATGGAGAGCAATTTGTAAGGTTCGTCAGGATGATAATAATTTTTCAAACTTGAATAAGGGGAAATTATGATAGAAAGAACAAAATTCAATGATGTTGAATTAGTTTCGTTTGGTAATGAAACCAAAGCTGAACGTAAACTACTAAAACAATTTGTAAATTATCATTGGGAACTCTATAAAAATGAACCTCAATATATCCCACTTTTAGATTACGAATATTTAGGCTTCAAATTAATAGGAATGACCGGATTCTTTGAGCCTAGAAATCTATTTTTTAAACATGCAGAAATGCGTTTTTTTATGGTTACAAAGAATGGGGAAGTGATTGGAAGGTGTAACGCATTTGCAAACTACAGGCATAACGAAAAATGGAATGATAAAGTCGGCTTTTTCGGGCAGTTTGAGTGCATTGAAGATGAAAATATTGCAAAAATTATAACCGATGCTGCAGTGAGTTTTTTAAAAAACTTGGGAATGGATACAATTCGAGGACCGCAAAACTTACCCGTAAATGATGCAACACCCGGGTTCCTAACAAAAGGATTCGATACAAGGCCTGTAATGTACTATCATTATAATAAACCATATTATTCTTCTCTTGTAGAAAAGTTAGGATTTAAACCGGTAAAAAATGTGCTCTCTTGGGAACAAGATCCTAGCCTTCCGATGGAAGATAAGCTGGAGAGATTGGGTCAGAAAATAATTGATAGATATAACGTCACAATCGAAGACTGGGGAGATCGTCCACTTGATATTCGAAAAAAGGAAATGCTTGAAATTTACAACGCAGCGTGGAATGATAATTACGGTTTTGTTCCATTTACACAGGAAGAATTCGATCAAATAATTGACGATATGATGCTGATAATGGACAAAAAATTATTCATCTTCCTGTATATAAAGGGAGAAGCTGCTGCTTTCTTTGGCGGTGTACCAAATGTTACGGAGAAACTTAGTAGAATTGGAAAGTTCCGCCACCTGGAGCTTATAAGGGCAATTAAGCTAATTTTGGGAGCTAAGCACACAAAAGGATTCCGTCTGGGTTATTTAGGTGTCAAACCAAAATTCCGGCGCCTTGGTTTAGATGGTGTAATGTTGTGGAAACAAAAGCAATATTCTAGCACTAAATACAAATATTGTGATATGGGCTGGGTTTTAGAAGATAATAAAATTGTTATAAAATTAATTGAGATGATAAAAGGTAAAGATAGTAAAACTTACACAATTTATGAAAAGGAGATTATTTAATATATGATTAAAATTGTAAAAGTTCAAAATAATAAAGATTTGCTTAAATTCATCAAATTCCCTTTTAGATTGTATAAAAATAATTCTAGCTGGGTTGCACCACTTATTACTGATCAAAAAACGTTTTTCAATCCCCAAAAAAATCCTTATTTTAAACATTCAAAAGCTCAACTTTTCCTTGCATACAAAGGTAAGGAAATTGTCGGCAGAATATCTGCTCAAACCAATACAAATCATAATAAAATCCATAAAGATAAAATTGGTTTCTTCGGTTTCTTTGAGAGTTATGATGACCAAGAAGTAGCAAATGCTTTATTTGATGCAGCACAAGAATGGATTAGGAATATGGGAATGGATACAATGCGTGGTCCTGCAAGTTTTTCTGTGAATGATGAATGCGGATTACTAATGGATGCATTTGATAAAAGCCCAATTGTTATGATGACGTACAATCCGGAATACTACATAAAATTATTTGATAATTATGGTTTTAAAAAATCGATGGATCTGCTTGCCTATAATGCAGAAGTAAAATCCCCACCAGAAAGATTGAAAAAACTCTCTGACAAAATTGAGAAGAGAGGACATTTCACTGTTAGAAATTTGAAAACCAAAAATAAGAAGAAACTACGTGAAGATATAGAAAAGATATTCACAATTTATGAAACAGCATGGTCAGATAACTGGGGTTATGTTCCAATGTCTGCTGACGAATTTGACCTGCTTGTAGATTCACTACTTCCAATTATTTTACCAGAACTTATCTTCATTGCAGAGATAGATGGAGAAGCTGTTGGTCTTTCGGTAACATTGCCAGACTACAATTATGTATTAAAGAAAATGAAAGGGAAAATGCTACCATTCGGCTGGTTGAAGTTCCTATTTTATAGAACTAAGATACCTAACTTAAGAGTTGTGATAATGGGAGTTTTAGACGAATATAAAGGACGTGGAATCGATGTTGTGATGTATTGTAAAAGTCATGAAGTTGCCCAGAGCCATAAGATACCATTTAAGGAAGCAGAATTCTCGTGGATATTAGAAAGCAATACAATGATGAATAAGATTGCCGGTACATTAGATGCGGAAGTTTACAAAACCTACAGAATGTTTGATAAACAAATTTGAGGAGTAATTATGATAAAAATTAAACCTATTATAAGTAAAAAAGAGTTGAAACAATTTATCATGCTTCCCTTTAAACTATACAAAGATGATCCTAATTGGGTAGCTCCTTTAATAATGGATCAGAAGACCTTTTTTAATCCAAAGAAGAACCCATATTATGAACATTCTGAAGTTCAATTATTCTTAGCACTAAAAGATGAAAAAGTAGTTGGAAGAATCTCTGCCCAAACAAATACTCAGCACAATAACTTTCACGAAGATAAGGTCGGTTTTTTTGGATTCTTTGAAAGCATAAATGATCAAATTGTTGCAGATGCACTTTTTACAGCAGCTTATGATTGGCTCAAGCAAAAGGGAATGGATACAATGCGCGGTCCTATGAACTTCTCTACAAATAATGAGTGCGGATTATTGGTTGATGGTTTCAGTACACCACCGTTTATTCTGATGACACATAATCCTGATTGGTATAAGAAACTATATGAAAATTTTGGCCTTGCAAAAGAGATGGATCTGCTTGCCTATTTAATTCCAAAAAGACCAACTCCCGAAAGATTACAAAGGATTACAGAGAAATTGCAGAAAAGAGGTAGATTTACCGTTCGCGAGTTATCTTCCAAAAATAAAAAGGAATTAAGAAGAGACCTGCAAACCGTTTTTACCGTCTACACAAAAGCTTGGGAACGTAATTGGGGTTTTGTGCCAATGACCAAAAAAGAATTTGATCATGAAATTGATAGCGTGCTAGATGTTGTACGCCCGGAATTTTTCTATTTAGCTTTTGTAGATGATGAACCAGCTGGCTTTTATGTAGCTTTACCAGATTACAATCAAATACTTATTAAAATGAAAGGAAAATTATTTCCATTTGGAATTTTTCATGCACTTTTTGGGAAGGATAAAATAACAGCAATGCGCGTTGTTACAATGGGCGTAATTAAAAAATATCAGAATCGTGGAATTGATACGGTTTTTTATACTAAGAATTTCATGATAGCGAATGAACATAAAAAAATGAACATAGAAAATGCTGAAATGTCATGGATTTTAGAAACCAATACAATGATGAATCGCATTGCTACAAATCTTGGTGGATGGGTACATAAAACGTATAGGATCTGGGATAAGAAGATAAAGTAAAAGAATGAATATCCAATAACGAATGCAGAATATCCAATATCCAAGAAAAGTCGTTTGCTATTGCAAGCCGAATTTTTTCAACACGAAATGTACAAGTAGGAAGGAGAAAAGGATAAAAGAGTGAACGAAGAAAAGAAGAAGTATGATTTGCAGGAACGGTTTATTGATTATGCAGTTAGAATTATTAATCTATCTGAGCAATTACCTGAAACAAAAACCGGAAAACATATAGCATATCAAATGCTAAGGAGTGGAACTTCACCAGCAGCAAATTACGGTGAAGCTCAAAGTGCTGAATCGAGAGCTGATTTTATTCATAAATTGAAAATTTCGTTGAAAGAGTTAAGAGAATCTGAAGTATGGTTAAAAATTATAATTAAAGCAAAAATAATTCAACCTTCTACAACATTGAACGCATTAGTGCAAGAAACAGATGAGTTAATTTCTATTCTGTTCAAAAGCATTGATACTGCCAGAAAGAATAATGGACGCTAATAACATAAAACTTGATCATTGGACATTTCATGTTCAATATTGGAAATTAGTTTTTAATAAATTATGATCTCGTTTTTAAATTCAGGTATATTATTATTAAGTTCGGCTGTTATAGTTCCGATCTTGATATATTTGTTTGCAAAGAAAAAACCACATAAAGTTATTTTCAGCTCAATTAGGTTTATAAAAGAGAGCCAACAAAAACAAAAACGTAAGATCAACCTGAAGAACCTGCTTTTACTTCTAATAAGAATACTAATAATTTTATTCACAATATTAGCAATTGCGCGTCCTGCAATAAAAGCTGATTTTCTTAAAGAAGGAGATGCACACCCAAAAACGGCAATCGCTGTGATAGTAGATAATTCTTACAGTATGAACTACCTGGTTGATACGAAAACCGAGCTAGAGAAAGCAAAGGAAATAACAACTCAAATAAATACTATGATCAGCGAAAATGATAACACAATATTACTTACATTAAACAGCAGTTGGAACGATATTCATGGTGGAATTAATATTGGAAAATTACACGACAAAGTGGTAGATGAGATAGAAATTTCTGCGCAGATAATGCCACTGGAAGATGTTCTAAAGATGGCAGAAGAAAAGCTTAGAGAGACGCATCTTCCTAATAAAGAAATCTATTTAATTACAGATATGCAAAAGCAGGAACTAGATATTGAATTGGAGTTCCCAACCTTCTTCATCCCCACTTCATCGGCTGATGACAAAAATAATATAAGTTGTCAGAATGCAAACATAAGGCACGAGATAGTGAATAGAAGTATGCAGAAACAAATCGAATTCGAGGTTGTGAATCACTCAGAAGAACCACAGCAGGATGTAATCTTTGAGCTGTTTATTGATGGGAATACGACCGCACAGAAGGCTACCGACTTATTTTCTGAACAAATAAAGAGAGTCTCGCTGCCACTTGAGATTGAAGACCCCGGCTGGCACAGTGGATATGCTTCTGTTAATAATGAGAGATTGATCTTTGATAACCGTAACTACTTCAGTTTTTATTTAGAGCCAAATCCCTCTGTTGCACTTATTACAGATCTAAAGATTATTCCTGCAGCATTGGAATCCATTTTACAGATATACACTAATAATATCTCTTTGATTGGTGATGAAAACATCAATTATGAAAGCTTGCTAAATTTTGAGAATATTATAATTTATAGGAAGCGAATTCTCTCTGACAGGCTACAAATTATCTTGAAAAAATTAAAAGAAAATAGACATAAAATTCTATTTATTGCTAATGAAAATTTATCGGAAATTCAACAAGAATTTGTATCTGAATACTTTAATTGCGAGTTCCTAAAATATAATGATAAAAGTAGGAATTTGGATATGATTAATAAATTTCACCCTGTTACGAAACTAATAAAAGATATGAATAATATTGAGATCAGGAACTTTTGGGAAGTGAGAAGTAATTCTAATATTCTGCTTAGATCTAAAGAGTTTCCTGTAGCCTTAGAGCAGAATAATTCTATTCTCTGGCTTTTTGATATACAAAGTTTACAGAGCCCATTTCTACTCGATCCGGTCTTCCCAATTTTTGCATATAACAGCCTGCAATTTGCGAGTGGTCATAAGAGCTACTCATACAAAGTTGGTAACAGAATAGATCTGAATTCACCTGATTTGATGCTTCCGGATGGTAACATGATAACAACAAAGAAAGCTTTTTATTCACCAACAACACCTGGAATTTATGTGAATAATGATAATGCAATAGCTGTTAATTTGGATTATGTTGAAAGTAGTTTTATTAGATGGGAAAACTTGAAGGTTAGGAATCTCTATTTGCTTGATGATGATTGGGAAGACAAAATTTTACAATCCCGCTATGGTTTTGAATTATGGAAGTTTCTCCTAATCGCAGCTCTGTTACTTTACGTTTTAGAGATGTTGATAGTTAAAGGTGAAGAGAGGAAGAAGGGTTAAGGAGTTCGGGGTGAACGTGTTTCGAGTTGTGAGTTATCCCATAACTCTACAGTAATTCAGTTTAAACTTTTTAAACATCTTAACTACTAAATTATTTTCCAATTGACAGTTAACAATTAAATTTTCAAATTCGATTTTGCAAATAGAAAAAAGCAAAATACAGACAATAATTATTAATTTATGGAATTTAAGGATTTATGAAGCAAGCTAAAAATGAGAGCAAACTATAATGAATGAGATCATACTGAAATACAAAAGAGCAATGAAGTTACATGATTATAATGAAGCTACAATTACAAGCTACCGGCAACATTTCCAGCAATTCTTAAGATACTTCCATAATACAATGCCAGAAGAGATTCCACTCGATGACGTAAGACAATATATATTATATTTGGTTGAGAAGAAGAAGCTTTCTGCAACTGCACAAAATCAATCTATAAGTTCCATAAAATTCTATTTCAATAATATCATACATAAACCTATTGATGACTTTTATCTTCCAAGACCACGCAGACCTAAAACTATTCCTAAAATACTTAATGAAGATGAAGTTAGTAAGATATTAAAAAGCATTGATAATTTAAGAAATAGGAGCATGATATTCCTTTTGTACTCGGCAGGACTATCTCTTAGCGAATTGGTTTATTTAAGAACAACAGATATTGATTCTGACAATATGAAGATCTTTGTAAGAAGTGCTAAAGGCGATAAAGACAGGTATGTTGTTCTATCGGAAAAAGTTCTGAAGTTATTACGTAACTATTACAAAATTCACAAGCCAAAAGAATGGCTATTTGAGAGCAGCCCTGGAAGACGGTATGTAAAGAGAAATATTCAGAAAGCTTTGCAGATAGCAGTTAAGAAAAGCGGGGTCACCAAGCCGGCAACGCTTTCTATTCTTAAAAATTCTTTTGCTGTTCATTTGTTGGAAAAAGGTGTTGATATCCGGTATATTCAGCAGATGCTTGGGCATAAACATTCTAAAACTACTATGAAATATCTGCGAGTGAGTAAGAGAGATCTGAATGCTATAACGAGTCCTTTAGATAATTTGGATGTATAGGCGAGTTGCGGGTTACGGGTTGCGGGTTGCGAGTTGCGGGTTAGAGAATAAATATTAGGAAAAGTAAGATGGGCATAATAGAAACTGATGACTATATGTTAACTCCAATTTCTAATAGGAGATACAAAATAGATGTGTCTTCGTTTAAATTTGGGAACACACATGCTGCGAAAATTCAAGGTTGTTATTTCAGTGGACCTCAAAAAAGCTGGGTAATGCCACAAACCAAGGAATGCTTAAATAAGTTCCAAGAGCTATTCTCTTCCAAACTAAGAATTGAAATACCGCCTTTTGAAAAGGCAATGAAAGACTTTTGCGATCAGTTGATTATTAAGAGATACAGCCAGAATACTATTGTAATCTATAAGGATCATATTGCAAAATTTTTTAATTACTATTCTAAGATAAATCCGCAAGATCTAACCGACGAACAGGTGAAAGATTACATGCTGTTCCTACTTAATGAGAAGAAAATTTCATACTCGTATCAGAAACAAGTGATAAGTGCGATTAAATTTTACTTTGAAAAAATACTGAGACGAGAGACGAAGAAATACTATTTTGAAATACCGCGCCACAGAAAACAAACACTACCTATTGTGTTAACTAAAAAGGAGTTGATTGCTTTCTTTAATGAATTGAAAAACATTAAAAACCTTGTCATATTTAAAACAATTTATTCAGGTGGATTTCGTTTGAGTGAATTGGTAAATTTAAAGATTTCTGACATAGATTCTGAGATGATGCTGATAAATATTCGGGGAGGGAAAGGCATGAAGGATCGGGTTACAATTTTATCTGATGACCTTTTAATCCTTTTACGAAAATACTTTAAAGAGTACAAGCCCAAAACATGGTTATTTGAACCGACAGAAAATAAACAATTTTCCCCTAGAGCAATTCAGAAGATGTTCCATCTGGCTTTTAACAAAACGGGAATAGACAAACATGCCACTGTTCATACACTTAGGCATACTTTTGCAACACACATGTTAGAGAATGGTGAAGATGTTAGGAAGATCCAGCGTTTATTGGGTCATAAAAACATAAAGACAACAGAAATCTACACTCATATTACAACAGAAGCAATACGGAATATACGAAGTCCGTTAGATAATTTAAAGCTAGAAAAGGATAAAAAGTGAGGCATGTCCAAAAAGTTAATGCGAACCAAAAGTTGGAGTTAATGCGAACTTTTACAATAACTATAGGTTAGTTATGCGAATTTTTTTATAGTTCGTGGCGTGCATATGTTCAGCGCAATCTGTTTACAATGAATATTTCTTTAAAAGAAATGGAATAACTGATCCCATTACATTCGCCATTAAATGAGTTAAATAAGCTGGAATCAAACTCCCTGATTTTTCTCTTAAAATTCCAGCAATAAAACCAAGAATAGTAGCAGATATTACAATTCCAAATACCATTGGTGGAATCATGACTCTTAAGAGGCAAAAATGTCCAAATCCAAATAACACAGCAGAAATTGTTACAGGAATACTAACAAAAATCTTTTTTCCAAGATGAAATCCTTTTTGTCTTAAATTGCTGAAAACTTTGTACACAAAACCTCTAAAGAATATTTCTTCACACAAACTGGCAATTATCCATACATTAATAATAGTGCTTAAAAATCCTTTTGTTGATGCAGGATGTGGAGTAACATCTTTAGTTCCACTAATTATAACAAATATAATCATAATAATAATCGAAGTAATTCCCTCTAAACTTCCAAATAAAACTGACAATACCAAATATTTTAACTTGATTAATTTGAAACCAAAATCACTAAATGAAATTTGTTCCTTAAAGAGATAGATAAATGAAGATATCAAAAGAAACATTTGGACTAAAAATCCAGAGCTTATAAAGGTAGTAGCTGAAAATCCAAAAACTTTTTTCATAATTTGTGAAAAATAGAAAGCCGTTAATAGTAATGCAATTACTATAAGTAATTTACTAAAATTCTTCATTAGGTTCTCCTTTATTGTTTAATCAATTCCCAAAACTCATTGAACAGTTTTTGACCTATAGTTGTAAGATCAACTGTCGAATCTAATTGTGCAATATAGTTTATTCCTTCGACAATTGTATGAATTTGCAATGCTATTAGTTTTGGATCTAAATTTTTTTTTATCTGATTAGCTGATTGCCCTTCTATAATTTTTTCACTAATTGATTTTCTTGTTTGGACAAAAATATTTTCCATTTCGTTTTTTACCAAAAAATTTTTTTTACTAAATTGCGAAATCAATTCATCAAAGTTGTATATGCATTCCTCGGGGATTTCACCTAAAAGAATCACAGTGACATCTGAGAAAATCTTTATCGATTGAAAGATTTTCTCAATATAGTCCTTAATAGAAGAATCAGATTTGTGCAATTCAATAGTCCAATTTCTCATCTCTTTTTTGAAAAGTTCAAGAACTCCAATAATTACAGCTTCCTTGTTTTCAAAATGATAATAAATAGCAGGTTTTGTAATCCCAATAGACTTGGCTATTTCATTCATGGATGTTTTATCGATTCCTTTCTGCAAAAATAACCTGAGAGCAGTTCTAATGATTTTCAATTTAGTTTCCATTTTTTCTCCTTACTGAACAGTAGGTAGGTTAGTGGATTTTTTGTCAAATTTTTTATCAATTTTTCGGATATTATGATACCAACGCCATTCATTTTACATCATCAACCTGAGTTTGATTGCTTATTTTTTTAAATTTGCGATCGTGTTTCGGTAACTAAAATCAAACTGAAATTTAATACATTCTGTTAATAATCAATATTTAGGCTTGATTTACTTTATAAAATTGTAAACTAAGGCTTTTTTGCTTGCCTAATGAATCAAACTCACAATATTTCGTAATGAAATAGGCTTAATAAATATTTCTATGTTATCAACAAAAAGTTTTAAGGTGTGGTAAAACAGAAAAACAATGTGATAAGTATTTTCGAAAAGTTGCTAATAGTTTTATGAATAAATAGAAAAAATAGTCAATTCTTGGTTTATTGTTTAATGATGATTGCGCCGAACAAAAGCCTCCACATACTTATTGAAAGCGAATATGAAAGAATGTGGCAGGCTCGATCATTAGCCACAAATGAAAAAGATGGAGAAATGTAAATGAAACTTAGGTTTATCATAATATTTATTTTAACTCTAAATTTCATGTTATTGTTTTCCGAAACCATAATAGACACTCTCTATAGCTTACCTTATTTAGATGGTGGAATTACTTACGACTGGGACGAAAATATATTCTTTTACAATACTGGTGACACAGCTTTTGAAGTCGGGGATTCTGGCTGGAATGGCTATTATACTCATAAAGGATATTTATCTTATGAACTTCCAGATGTCCCTGAGGGATTTAATTTACAACAAGCGGAGATATTTATTGAGCAATATTATTCCATTGGTAATGGTGAAGGAGGAATATTTCCTATCTGGAATATAAATCCTTTACCGGATACAACAGGTTGCATTGCAGATCATATTAATTACGGTAACCAACTCACTCCCGAAGATTGGACAGCAGGTGACCCCGGAGATTCTCAAACACTTAACTCAAATATTGGTGTGATCAGCGATAATGCAGAATATGAATTCAAAAATTTGGATGTAACAGCGAGTGTTCAGGAAGATTATAATACTGCTAGAGATAAAACACAATATCGTTTGAGATTCTTGGTAAATTGCGATTGGGATAATTGGGGTGATTTGTTAAGATATCATTCTGGAAATGCCTATGATTATGATTGTCCTTATATCATCTACACTTGGTGGGATGGAGTTAATAGTGCAGAGGATTATGAATTAGAGATTTCAAATTTTGAATTGAAAGCATATCCCAATCCCTTTAATTCTAATACAACTATTTCTTATAAATTAAACAATGAGCAAAACGAACAAATATCACTGGAAATCTATAATATCAAAGGACAAAAGGTCTTATCGAAAATGAATTTGCCTTCAGAAGGCTTTGTTTTATGGAATTGTGAAAATCAAACATCAGGAATCTATTTAGTAAAGATTTCGAATTCTAAACATAGATATGTAAAGAAAATTACATATTTAAAATAATATGTTGATAATAATCGTAGAGAATTAATAGTTTGTGCCTAACAAGCGTATCTGCGGGTTAGTTG
>Ga0233442_1002463_pt1 | contig 12326 bp, 14 predicted proteins | sample SI_123_September_3_FD_182789 | JGI IMG/M metagenome (GOLD analysis project Ga0233442, IMG submission 182789) | Seawater microbial communities from Saanich Inlet, British Columbia, Canada - SI_123_September2016_150_MG | ecosystem: Environmental > Aquatic > Marine > Inlet | place: Canada: British... | reverse complement strand
TTTTTACAATGTGATTTTTTTGATATGGCTTGCAATATTATTAATTTTTTCGTAAGCAAGACATTGATTACTTGCCAAAACTTCAATACTTTTTGGTGTGCTTAAGTATTCACGAATTTTTCCAACTTCTGTTTTAATATTCACATCCTTTTCTTTAAAATCTCTAGATAATATCACCATGCTAGAGTTAAGCCTAATATGTTCGGATAGAATTAACGATGCATCAAGATTGCCGCCACCTAATCTGGCTACACCACCAAAACCAAACTTAACTCCTGCTGCAATAATTTTCTTATTTAACTCGTCTATTATGCCGTTTGCCAGCAACTCAAACATAAAACTTAGGCCCATTGACAAATGCAAATCATTTAAACCAATGTGAATCTCATCAACACCTTCGACAGATAAAATATTGTCAATCTCTGATGCGGCCTCCTTAGTTTCAAGCAATAAGCAAGTTTTTACCCTACCATTCACTAATTGAATAAAAGCCTCAACCTCTACAGCAGACTTAAACATGGGTAACATAATAATATCCGCCCCACATTCAATGACACTATCAATCTCTAACTTAGATTGGTCGTTAATAGGATTAACCCGCACTAATAACTCTGAAAAATTTAACACCGAACGAATGCGCCCAACATCCTCTAATGAATGGTCTGAGATAACGGTATTTAAATGACCTTGCCTATCTTGCTTGCCTAATGTTTCAAGGTCAACCATTATCCTATCAACGCCAGCGCTTTGTACAGAAGTAGCTAAGTCTACATCATTAGTAATATAGATTAATTCCATTTTTATCTCTCGTAAACAGGAGTTAACCACTTTCTATACTTTTCCACTTTACCGCGGACAATTTGAAGATATAAATCCTTAATGTTTAAAGTAACTCTTCCTTCTACACCCTGTCCAACTTGAACTTTATCTACGCTAAACACAGGCACAACCTCAACTGCAGTTCCACACATAAATACTTCATCAGCTGTGTACAACTCACTCTTATCAACATCTCTTTCAATCACCTTTAAACCTAAATCATCCCTTGCAATGTCAATAATGGTAGAGCGCGTAATGCTATCCAATATAGAAGCTGTTAATGGTGGAGTAATCAGCACGCCATCTTTCACAATAAATACACAAGAGCCAGGACCTTCTGACACTGTACCCTCTTGATTCAAGAATATCGCTGAATCGTATCCATTACGAGTCGCCTCTAATTGCCCCATTCGACTATTCATATAATTTGCACCCATTTTTATTTTGGGTGAGAGGGATTTTTCATTGATTCTTTCCCAGGAGCTAACACAAACACTGATTCCCTGTGTCAATTCATAATATCTACCTTTAGCCATTGGTGCAATAAACATCTCCACTGGCCCCGTTGCAGACCAACTACCAAATCCATCTAAAAATACCGTTTGTCTACAAATCAAATCTTCTTTAAACTTATTCGCTTGAATAATATCAACTACACTTTTTTGTAAAAATTCATTGGTAAATTCAGACTCAAACTCTAACATCTTCATAGAATTTTGCAATCTATCTGTATGCTCTGAAAGTCTAAAAACATACAACTGTTTTTCAGAGGCATTCCAATAAGCCCTCAACCCTTCAAACACATTGGCACCAAATTGACTGGTAGGCGACAATACATTGATTTTTGCATCGTCAATTAAAACAATTCTCCCTTTGAACCATATTTTTCGATCTAGATTTTTACTTTCCATATGTGTATTCTACTCTCTCTAATATTGTCAAAACCCTCGTACTCCAGCTTAAAAATATTGGATTGTTTAATGTATTCGTAATCAGAATCTCCATAACAAATTAATACTACATTTTTATTTAATCTTAAACTATTATCCAAACTCTCAATAATTCTGTCCACGACCTGCTGATAAACATCATACGAGAAAGGGTTAAACAAATAATATATATTAAATTCCTGATATTTATCAAACTTTAGTGCATCTTCTAAATAGAGATCAATCCTAGAGGTTAGTCCTAATATTTTTAAATTTTTAGCTGCCTTTAAATGTAAAAACTCCTCAACTTCAATTCCTGCAATTTTTCCAAAATTATATTTACTAGCATAGACAGGCACCCCCCCCCTTTCCAGAGCCAATATCTATAAAGTTATCCGCCACCTCAATATTTAAGTTACTCATAACTTGGTCAAATGCCTTCTCAGGTGTAAGTGCGTAACCATGACTCCCTATACTTGAAATACCGACTGTCTTATTTCTCATAGTAAAATCAAGCCCCCTTGGCATCTCTATTAGAAAATATCTTGCCAAGTACTTAACATACCTCAAGTATCTTTTAATCACTAGCTTTCTCCTATCAAATTATGAATGTTGAAAAGACATCTTCCATTGTCTCTTGACGCTTAATTATCTCGTAATCGCCTATCGTTTCACTATATTCGATCACTGGCACATTAGGCATTATAAATTGTGGCTTAAACACAATTGAGTATGATCCCACATTGCTAAATACTAAATAATCACTCGCACCTATCCTGCCACTATAAGCTTTATAGAGGCAATCACTCTCAATACAAGTAAAGCCAACAATATCAATTTCTCTATATCGTTTTTGAGTGTCATTACAACTGTAAACCTTCATGGGCATATTAATACTGGAGGTTAATAATCCCATATTAAACTTACTACCTGAAGAAGTTGCAACACTCCTACCCCTTACTTCTTTTACATCTATTACCTTAGCAACAAAATACATTGTATCAGCTACAATCGCACTGCCAGGCTCAAGAAGTAAAATTGGTTTTTCATCATCACTACAATCTTGATATGCTGCTTTAAACTTAGTCGCAATAAGATTGGCATATTCACCATACTCAACAGTAGGTGTACCAAATTGAGCTTTCAAAGATTCTTCCATTTTTCCAAAAAAGCCTCCACCAATATCAATATACTTTGGAGGTGCCGTAAACAACTTTTTAGCCAATTCTAAAATTTTGTCCACCCTATAGTCATAAGATTTCAAGTCTCTATTAGGAAAATGACAATGAATCCCGTCGATCGTGATATTGTCGATATTACTTACTTGAGAAAACATACAAGAAAAACTATCACTTTCTACATCAAAACCAAATCGGGATTTTAAATCATCATTAATCTCAAAATTACATCTGACCCCTACTTTCAATTGCTTAGAAGGATGGTTTTTTGCAATCTCTTTTAGAAAATCAACCTCTATATAAGAATCTAGATTAACAATACTTTCGCCTAATACAAACTTCTCTAATGCCTTCTTGGTCTTATAAGGGCCATTAACAATAATCATTTTAGGATCAACACCTATCTTGATCGCTAAATCGTATTCCATTTCCGACACGACTTCTGCATATCCACCCATCTCATTCACTAACTTACATAACTTGGGAGTGTAATTAGTTTTATAAGAATAACCAATATTTGTTTTAGGATAGATGGTTGTAAATTCTGATAAAAATTCTTTAAAATTATTAGAAAATTTAGACGAATCTAGTAAGTAAAAAGCATCCCCAAGAACTTTACTCATATTTTCTAAAACTTCATTATTTAAAGACATAATTACCCCTTGTCAATCCTCTTTCTATCACGCTCAACATTTTCAGCAATTTCATGACTACCTTCATTTTTAACAACTTTTAAAATGGTTAATATGATTAATTTAATATCAATCAAAATGCCCCACTTATTAAATAACTCAATATACTGATTATCATAGATAACCTTCTCATTCCAGGACAATTCATTACGCCCACTTACTTGCGCTAAACCCGTTACCCCTGGTTTCATATCAAATCGGCTCTCAAATTTTGAAGAAAGTTTATCAAGATCACCCAGCTCATAAGTTACAGGGGGGCGTGGCCCAACAAATGACATGTCGCCTTTAATAATATTGATTAACTGCGGAAGCTCATCAATACTGGTATTTCTTAAAAAATTTCCAAATTTTGTAATCCTGCTATCATTTTTCACATTAAAGATACCTGCATCCATGCCCTCGGCACCCACTACCATTGATCGGAATTTATAGATATTAAATGGGCGCTTATTCAATCCAAGTCTAGCCTGGCTAAAGAATACCGGCCCTTTGGAATCCAGCCTAATTCCAGCAATAATTAAGACCAATAATGGCAACATTACAATCAAGCCAAATACTCCAAAACACAAGTCAAAAATTCGTTTGATAAAAAGATTAAATGTGTGCATCTACAGCTTCCTTATTATCTTAAAAATCACTTTCATAAAAGGCTGAGACATATTGCCGTATTTCAAGTTATTTGCAAAACCATGACCTACAAGGGATACAATCCTCTCGTTGCTATTCAGATGACGCTTGCTGGTGAGTTGAAGCAGGGGGTGAGTAGTTACTCTCTTTAAATGATCCTCAAGCCTGAAAATATAATACAAATCTTCTTTGTAAACTCTGATACCTTCAAATACATTTAATCCAAACTGAGTTGAAGCGGACAATACTGGTAAAGTAGCATTAATTTGTCTAACAAAATTATTGTTATAGTAAATGTAATAGTCTTTCATAAATTAATTATTGATCTGATTGAAGAATAAGTGCAATAAGTGAGCCTCATTGAGAGTCCAATTAAAAGTTCAAAAATGTTACTTATTTTATTTTTATACATAAATAAATAGGGATAAGTATCATATTTTAGGTTTGTTAAACCTCTTCTTGAATAGCTATTTTTATCTACTTGCATGTAAACTAATACTTCATTAGTATTCTGAATTTTTAATCCATTAATTATGGCATTAATCCAAAGCAAGTAATCTTGACCAAGTCTTGCATCTGGATAACCCCCGATATCTAATATTTTGTTTCTGTTAAAAAATACACTAGGGTGATTCATAGGGTTTCTAAACTTAATAAATCTTCGTATCGCATTAAATGTAGTAGGTACGGTTCTACCGGAAAAAAAATTGGGGAAGGATTCAAAGCATAGAATATTTCCTCCCAGTATATCTATATCAGGATTTAAACTAATAATTTTTATTTGTTTTAAAAATCTATCTTTGGCACATACGTCGTCTATATCCATCCTAAAAACCCAATCATTAGTACACAATCTCATTCCATAATTAAGTGCATATGCCAAACCCATATTTTCATTCAACCTAAATATTTTTATTGGTAAAATTCCCCTCCATTTTTCAATATCAATAAGAATCGATTCTTCAATTGGCCCATCAATTATAAAAATAATTTCATTTGGAATATTTTTTTGATTTTTAATACTCTCAAAGCAACGATTTAACTCCTCAACCGTATTTTTTCTATAAATGCTTAGAAGTAATGAAGTTTTCAATTGGAATAAATTTTATGTAAATAAACAATAATTTTCTGCATGTATAGTCTTATGATTCTTTTTTAGCTGAAACATGATAGCCTGCTGTAAATTCTTTTTGCTGATAGATACTTTCCCATAAAAAACAGAATATTGGATTTAGAATTAAAAGAATCGGAGAAAAAATGATTAATGAAATGAAAGCAATTAGCTTACGAAGTAGACCTTTGTTATCAACCATTACTTCTAAAAATGATTTTATAATGGTTAAACCTAAAGCAAGATAAGTTGTATGGAGCGAACCATTTGGTTCAATATTCAATTCAGTGAAATTATTCTCGGTGAGAAATTTTTGATACCAATATTTAGTATATCCACCATAGAAATGATATGGCTCTTGATGCAACCCTGACTGTAATGGAGCTGTAATCAATAAGACCCCCCCTGGTTTTAGTATACGTGAAAATTCTTTAATTGCAGAAACAGGATCTGGAATATGCTCAATAACCTCAGTACATAAAATAACGTCATATGATTTATCAGGAACAGGAATATCTAGGATATCACTAACAAAATCTATCTTGCCATAACCCTCCTGATTTTGAATTTGTGAATCTGATAATTGAGCAAAATCCTGCGTGAAATACTCACAATGACTAAACTTCTCTCTATGTGGACAACCACCTGCGCCAATATCAAGAACTTTTGACCCATTAGATATATTATTTGCCTGCTTTATCAACCATTTATTTCTCCGCATTCTGTTGTATGCAAAAATCCTTTCCAAAGGTTTAAAAACGATAAATAGAAACACTTTTAAAACAATTATTTTATTTTTCTTCATAAGATATTAAATTCAAATTTGATTAGAATATTTTAATTAATTCAGAGGAATTTTTCATTGTGTCAAAATCTTGCTTCACCTTAATTCTACCATTGCTGCCTACTTTTCTGCTAAATTCAGGTTTATTCATTAATTTAAATATAGCATTTGCGACTGCTTCAGAATTTTTTTGCTTTACTAAAATACCAGATTTACCATCAACCAACTCCTTTGTGCCTCCACAATCTGTAGCGATTACTGGAATTTCATACGACATTGCCTCCATTAATGATACAGGAATCCCTTCAAAAACATCTGGAATACTAATTGAAGAGCTAATAACAATATCAACTTCATTATTATTATATTTATTTAAGAGTTTGTGGTGATCAAGATTTCCAGGAAAATAGCAATGATTAATCAAATTTAATTCTTTTACTTTTTTCTGGAGCTCATTTAACAATGGTCCACTACCATAGAAAAACCATTTAAAGTTAGAAACCCCTATATCAATTAATTTTTTAGCTGCTTCAATCGCATAAACATGCCCCTTATGCACTTTTAATTCTGCAGGTGTTACAATTATAAGTGGGTCATTGACAATACTTTTTTCCTTTTTAAAACCTTTAATATCAACTCCTAAGTGGACCATAGTTATTTTTTTTGATAAAGAGGGGCCAATAAAATTGGATAAATCATTTGCAGTTATTTGTGAAATTGTCCTGCATTTTGATGCAGAACGTGATTGGAATAAAAGAGATCTTTTATATTTGGAATTTAAGATTGATGATGAATGAAGTGTATAACTCCATGGCACTTTTAAATTTGAAGAAATAATATGTGCCATAACTGCAGTTGAAGTAGTTGAAAATGAATGGATATGGTCAACGTTTCTGCTTTTAAGGATTTTTGCTAAAAAAAGGGATTTTGGCAATATTATTAATCCTTTAACAAAATCAATTATAGTATTTGATTGCTTGATGATTTCAATTAAAAGTTTAAGAAATAGGAAAGGCCTAAATAAAATGTTTCTGAGTAAAAAAATAAAAATAGTCCAGTTTAAAAATGGCAAATCAATTAAGTTTGAAGTAAATTTAACTGCATCCTGATTTGTTATTTTTCCTTGTCCAGTTCTTGGAATAATAGTTATTTCACTCCCTAGATCTAGTAATGAGTTTATTTCATTAATAGCCCAAACCTCGGATTTTCCAAATGGGAAAGAGGATGTAATAATCACAATTTTTTTATTCATTTCATCACCTTCTTCTAAAAAATGCAATCGTCGAATTATTAGCTAAAAGCAATAATACCAACCCCGGAAGTAGAATCATCCAATAGAATTGAATAAATGCAGAAGTTTGACCTTTCATTACCAAAGCTATGACTAATACTGAAATAGAAAGCATAGCTTTATTATGCCTTCTGTTATTTGATCGAGATAATCTGCTCCAAAGAGCCATAAATAAATTCCAGAATAAAGCATTGTAAAATACCCCAAGCAGACCTAATGCATTGTATCCTTCTACAAAATAATGATATGCCCAACCCACTCCACGGTCATTCTCAATTCCAAGTCCCCGCTCCAATATCGTTGTGGTCAAATAAGGATATTTAAGTAAAACCAATGAATTTGCAAGATTAGATTTAACAACTTCTAATGGATCAATAATATTAAATTGCATTGAAACAAATAAAGTGTGAGATGGGAGGAAATAATCTTGCAATAACATGGTAGTAAACGAATCTTGATCTAAAAATTGTGACTCACTGCTTTCATGGTTAAAAATTGAAGAAAAGCCAATATTTTCACCTTGAGTTCTAATATCTCGTAAAATTGTTAACGCACTAATGACGAAAAAGGCACTTACCATTAATATAAATATTTTTCTTTTTTGATATTTAATTGTTTTGATAATGGGGGATAGTTCATAAAAAGCGATGCCAATAAAAAAATAAAGAATGGAACTTCTTGTTCCTGCAGCAATACCAACTTTTAAAAAGAATGATAAACACAAAAGAAATAATATAAATGAAAATATTCGTTTTTTAATTTTATTTGATTTATCTCTAGCTAGTGTATATAGAATAAAATTGCAAAGCGTAAATATCCAAAAACCAATTCCAAACCACGGACCTCCCATTGAGTTTCCTCCTCCATATCCAAAAAGTCCTCTGTATCTTTCAAAATATAGATTTAGCGCTAAGTAAATTAGAATAGCAATTAAGAAAAAAAAGTATTCGCCATAATTTAGGCTTGTTGATTTTACGATATAGATATCTTTTTTGTCATTTGCAGGATTCATCTTTTTGTATAATAAAAAAGTAAAAAAAAATGAAAAAAACATAAAAGCCCAATACTTGTAAAATAGCATTGGGCCAAAATAGGCACCATATAAATCGGATAATTCAGGAAAATATGCATATCCAATTTGAGCAAAAATTGTATAAATATATAGCATAAAAAAAGCCAATGCATGCAGATCATGACCTCTTTTCATCATAAATCTTATGCTATAAAAAACAAATAATGAAAGTATTAATATTAAAAATAAAGGCAGCATTATGATTTATTTGATAATTTTAGCTGACTCATTAATATCAACTTGATTTCTTCTATTTCTTTTAATTTTAATACAAATTTAGAAAACAAAATGTACACAACCGAAAAGAGAAATAGACAAACGGCAATTGAAACTAATTGTGAAGTAATATTTGAAATGAATGGTAAACTCAAAGTTACAAATAGGCTAGCAAATATAACAGCAATAGCATTTTTCAAAATAAAAAATAAAAAATTATTAGTTAAAAATTCTACTTCTTTGTTTTTTGCCAAGTGAACGGTCATAAAAAATAGAACTGCAAAGGTCAGTGCATTTGCTATTCCAATTCCGACAAATGAAAATTTTTCTTTTAAAACACCTGCAAGCACAAAAAAGATAATTGGGATTATTAATCCAAGCCTGGCAATATTTTTAAATTCTCTTCTTGAGTAAAAAAACGTTCTTAACAAGTTTAGACCTCCGATAAAAACAGCTGCCAAAAGATACCATGGAACTACACTTGACAGATTATTTACTGATTCAGCATCAAATGAACCTCTTTGATAAAAAAGGGTAAGAATTGGCACTCTTAAAGCAATAAATGCCCCTGCAGCAAACATAGCTATTAACAATACATACCTTAACGTTTGTTCAAATTTATATAACGATGATTCCCCTTTTCCATTAGCAAATTTATCTGCCAGATCAGGTAATGAAACAATTGAAATTCCCATACTTACAGCCACAGATAAAAAACCCGCAAAACTTTGAGAATACCCTAAATAGGAAATACTTCCAATTTCCAGCTTAGAAGCCCAAAAATAAGATATTGGCGCAAGTATGGTAAATGGTAACAAGGATAAGGTGACTAAAAAAGATTGCTCTAATAATAGTTTTTTGTAGGGTATCTGTTTAATGTTAAAACTAAAAAAGTTTAAAGAAATTTTTGAAGCTTTTAAAAGAATAATAAATTGGAGTGTAAATGCAATACAAAATCCAAGTGAAATACTACGTACTCCCAATTCCTTATGAAATAACAATACAATGATAATCATAAAAAAGGCGGGTAATACTGAAGTCCAGGCTACTTTAATAAATTGTTTATTGTAATTTAATATAGCCGACAAATAGCCCGACATGATGGCAAATCCCGATCCGATCCAGACCATCAAAGAAACTTGAATGCCTGTATGTCTCAAATAAACTGAATTTTCAGGAATAAATAGATCCATATTTACAACTGAAATGAGAAAACCAATTAAGATAAATAAAACACCAAAAACTAATATAAATATCCATATTGAATCAATAAATTTATTAAGTTCTAATTGGTTTGATTTGAATTTTGCAAAGGTTGGTATTAAAACTGATGAAAAAATAATTGCAGATATCCCTGTTACAATCGCTGGCACAGATAATATTTTGAAATATATATCCATCTCAACCGATGCTCCAAAGGAGCTTGCAAAAACTATTTGAGCAACAAAACCTAAAACACTACTTAAAATAAGGAATATTGTAACTATTAATGTATTTTTGAGCATTTATTTTTTTAAGATAGCAACATTTAAAGTTATTTAAAAAGATGTAAAAATTTTTGTATTACGTAAAATATTGTGGTGTATATTTTTAAATTAAATACTTGAAATTTGCTGTAATTTTCAAATGTATTTCCATTTAATAAATAGCCTTTATTTTTTAAATAGGTGTAAGTTTCTGGTAACCATTTTCCTTTAACTATACCGTGATAATAGGTTATCAATTTGGTTTCATAAACAGAATAAAAGTCAAAGTTTTTATTTCTTATATTGCCATCTTTTTCAAATTGCCAGGCATTTTCGCCTGACTTTAATAAATTTAAAAGCAAATCTTTTTTAATTAAATTTAAAAATAGAGAATTACGGTATTTCGTAGTGGGACTTAACTTATATAATTTTTCATTAAATCGCTTCCCTCTGTCAAATTCTTTTTTTCGTAGAGCTACCGAATCTAAATCATTTTCAATAGCAATCTTAAAAATTAATTTAACTTCTTCCAGATTAAATTTGGTAATAAAACTATCATCAAAAATAAAAAAAATTCTTTTTTTCTCAATTTTTAACAAACCTTTTTTTAAAGTGTCAGACCAATTATGATCGTCACCAACCATTAGGTCTTTTACTCTTTGATCTTCAGAAGAGGTAAAATTATTTAATAAATAAACAGGATGTGGACAGCCAGGCCAAGCATTAAAAAAATGATCAATACAAGGTTTCCACGTTACTTTAAATTTATCACAAGATAAAATAACAATGGCAATATCATCAACTTGCATAAAAATATTATTTTAAATAAAACTCGTTAATTTTTTCACAAACATAATCTATCTGTTCATTTGTAAGCCTGGAAGATGATGGAAGCCACAAACCTTTTTCTCCAATTTCATTAGAAACTTTATGTTCGCCTTCTAAATTATATGCTTGTTGTTTATTTATAGGTGGGTACATAACTCTAGAACCTATTTTATTTTGTTTTAACGAAGCCATTAATTCCTCTCTATTTTCGACCTTAACATCAATAAACCATGGTGTTGTATATTCTAAATCTTGATGAAAAAACTGTACTTGAGCAACACCCTTTAATTCATTTTTATACTGAGATAATATTTCTTTATTACGTCCAACTCTCCATGCAAGCTTTTTCATTTGCTCAATACCTATACAGGCTTGTAATTCAGTAAATTTAAAGTTAAAACCTATTTCATCATGAATGTCATTGCCACCACCTGATCGACCAAAGTCTTTTAATTTTCTAAGCTTTTCTGCAACCTTGTCGTCATTGGTAATAATCGCCCCGCCTTGGCCCGTTGATATAATTTTTGGTGCAGAAAATGAAAAACTACCTACCAAGCCGGCTGTACCAATATGTCGACCATCAGGATAAAAAGAGCCTAAAGACTGTGCAGAATCTTCAATTAAAATAATATTATTTTCTTTGCATAATTTTTCGAATGCACTGATACCTGCTCTAGGATAGCGACCATTGGCAGACACTAGCATTATGGCTTTTGTTTTAGAAGTTATTGCCTGTTTAACTAGTTCAATATCTAGACAAAGCGTCTCTTTTTCAACATCAACAAAAATAGGCTTAGCTCCAAATATTTTGATAGAGTTAGGTGTGGCAATCATCGTATAATTTGGCACGATAACTTCATCGCCTGCCTCAATACCAACCGCCATTGCAGCAAGTGTTAAACTAATAGTACCATTATTGACGACAACACAATGTTTTGCGCCCGTATATTCTGCAAGCATTTGTTCAAATTGCTCAGTGCGCTTAAACTCGGTAATAAAACCGTCCTCATCCATATACTCGCAAATAGCTTGTTTCTCTTCTGCACCAAACCACGGACGCATTTGCATTATAAAATCATTCATCTTCAATCTTTCCTTCATCATCTAACTCTATAAAAATTTCTTTTCCATCTTTAATAATAACTGCCGGCTTAAATGGTGGAAAGTACATTGCACGCACAAAGTTGTTTACTGTAGCAATATCCCAATCAGAATCCACAACTCCATTGTATGGCAACTTATTTGGATAAAATGCACCTTCGTCACTCTGCTTTTCTCCATCCGTATTTATAAGCGATAACACCTTACCTATT
>Ga0233442_1002457_pt1 | contig 12343 bp, 10 predicted proteins | sample SI_123_September_3_FD_182789 | JGI IMG/M metagenome (GOLD analysis project Ga0233442, IMG submission 182789) | Seawater microbial communities from Saanich Inlet, British Columbia, Canada - SI_123_September2016_150_MG | ecosystem: Environmental > Aquatic > Marine > Inlet | place: Canada: British... | reverse complement strand
TATATGTTTAGCAGAAATTGAGGAATATACGAGAGATATGAACAAATGAAAACCGCTGAAGAATTAAGATTAGAAATTTCAGGCCTTGTGCAAGAATTTGCAGATTTAAAATATACAGAAAAAACATTTAAACCAGGTAGAAGTGTTGTGCCACCATCTGGCAAGGTAATGAGCGCAACTGAATTACAATACATGGTTGATGCATCGTTAGATGGATGGTTAACGACTGGGCGATTTAATAGAAAGTTTGAAAAAGAATTATCTGAGTTTATCAGTATCAAGCATTTAATTACGGTTAATTCAGGCTCATCTGCTAATCTAGTTGCATTCGCTACCCTAACATCGCCAAAATTAGGCGATAGAGCCATTAAAAAAGGCGATGAAGTGATTGGCGTTGCTGCAGGTTTTCCGACAACCGTTAATCCGATTGTGCAATTTGGCGCCATCCCTGTATTTGTTGATGTTGATCTAAAAACACACAATGTTAATGCTGACTTGATTGAAGCGGCAATAACACCAAAAACCAAAGCCATTATGCTTGCCCATACTTTAGGCAATCCATACAATCTTGAAAAAGTAAAGAGACTATGTGATAAATATAATCTTTGGCTGGTGGAAGACTGTTGTGATGCCTTAGGTGCAAAATACAACGGCCAGCATGTAGGTACGTTTGGCGATATTGCTACTTGTAGTTTTTACCCAGCACACCATATTACGATGGGTGAGGGCGGAGCTGTATTTGCCAATAGATCTGAATTAATAACAATTGCTGAGTCGTTTAGAGATTGGGGTAGAGATTGCTACTGTGATCCAGGCTGCGATAATACTTGTGAAAAACGCTTTGAGCAGAAATTAGGTAGCCTGCCAAAAGGATACGATCATAAATATACTTATTCACACCTTGGTTACAATCTAAAAATTAGTGACATGCAAGCAGCGTGTGGTTTGGCACAATTAAAACGTTTGCCAGAATTTATCAAAAAACGTAATGAAAACTTTGTCTATCTTAAAAGAAAATTAGGCGGCTTAACTGAATTTATTGATTTACCAGAGGCAACACTAAATTCAATCCCGTCATGGTTCGGATTTCCTATTACTCTTAAAGAAAATATTGATAGGGTTAAATTTACTCAATATTTGGACAGTCATAAAATTGGCACGCGATTATTGTTCGCAGGAAACTTAACCAAGCAGCCATATTTTAAGGATATTGAATACCGTATTGTTGGAGATTTAACCAATACAGACATAACAATGAACCAAACATTATGGCTTGGTATTTATCCAGGACTTGGAAAAGAGCATCTAGATTATATTGCTAAAACAATGGCGATTTTTTTTGAAATAGACTTTCAAGTAGATACATTGTGAAAGAAAACATTCAGATTCAGATATATATTTTATCAAGGGATCGTCCAAATTTTATTAAAGAGGCTATTGATTCGGTATTAAATCAAAATGATTCTTTAATGAAATTTGAAATAATTATTTCAGATAATTCTAAAAGTGATGATGTTTGCAAGATGATTGATAGAGATTACACTCAGAAAAATTTAAAGTATATTAGAAGAGATTCACACTTATCTTTTGAACATCATTGCCAATTAATTGCATCTGAGTTAAGTGCTAAATACGCAGTCTTATTTCATGATGATGATATTTTACACCCAGATTATATGGAGGCCATGTCGTCATTTTTGGAAAATAATAATATAGCGGCCGTTGGTTGTAATGCTATAGTATTTGAAAATAATATACTAAATGCACAAATAAAAATGCATAACTTTTTATCACCAAAGTGGTTTAATGATGAGAAAGATTTTTTAGAGAAGTATCTTCCTGGAGGAGGTGGAATTGCCCCATGCCCTGGTTATATGTATCGTACAGAATATTTAAAACAGGTGCTTCTTAATATTCCCATTAAGGGAAAGCATGCTGATGTTGCAATCTTAAGCTCAATGTTAAATCATGGATCAATCGTTTGGCTTGAAAAAACATTAATGTATTATAGGGTACATAATTCGAACCTTAGCGTTTTAGAGAGTATTCCAAATAGGTTGTCACTTCTGAATTATATGAATAAAAAAGGCATGGAAGAGTGCTCTACAAAACTACTTCTTTTTAGAATTCATTTTTGGTTAAGATGGGCTTTGCAACAGGAGGGGGGGGTATTAAATATTACCCGTTGGCGTTATCGTGTAGTTATTATATCCGTCTTTTTAAAAATCATGAAAGCCGCTATGACGCGAGATTTTTGGAAGATAATATATTTTCGGTATAAAAATTAATGACCCTTTAAAGGTTCAAATAATGGGGGTGATATTTTTAAGGTAACCGAGCAATATGATGATATGGTACTTGAGTATCTTAAACATCACAAGAAAACAAAATACATATTTTTGAGTAGTGGTGCAGTTTATGGTGGCAATTACCAAGAGCCTGTTGATGAAAATACAGTTGCCACGGTGGATATTAATAATCTTGTATCGACCGACTGGTATGCGATCTCCAAGTTATATGCGGAAGCTAAGCATCGATCATTATCCGAATTATCTATTGTTGATGTTAGGGTGTTTAATTATTTCAGTCACACACAAGATATGAATGCTCGATTTTTGATTACGGATATTGTTCGAGCAATAAAGAATAAAGAAGTATTTAAAACTTCTGCGGATAATATTATGAGAGATTTTATTTCTCCACCTGATTTCTACTGTCTAATACAGGCAATTATTGATTATGATTCGACTAATATGGTGTTAGATTGCTACACAAAATCCCCTGTATCAAAATTTAATTTACTTAATGAGTTGGTAGGCATGTTTGGATTGGAGTATGAAGTTGACGATGGTATTAACATTGTTAATGCAACTGGCATTAAGTCAAATTATTATTCATTAAATAAAGCAGCAAAAAGTATAAATTATAACCCTAAAAATACCTCATTAGAAGGCATCATTCAAGAAGTGATTCTTTTAAGAATTTATGATTAACTGTTGCAGGGTCATATGAAAATTATAAAAATTTCTGCAGGAACACCAGAAAAGAGAGATTTACTTTTGAGACAGACGCCAGACTCCAAAGGCATTTGGAATGACTGTAGATTTGTAGTTAATGACAAGATAGAAAAGTGTGATTGGTGGTTTGTATTACACGGATCTGGCTTAACTAAACATGAGAGTTGTTTTTGTGATCCAAATCATATTGTTTACGTATCTATGGAGCCTACTGAGAGTATGAGTCAAGTTTCAGATAAATTTTTGGAGCAGTTTTCGTGCTTAGTAATATGTGATAGATATACAAAGCATCGTAATATAATTTATAGTAATTGGCTGACGTGGTGGGTTGGTATCATTGTTACAAAGACCAAAAAAGAACATGTTTTTAATTCCAAACCAGCAATTGACTACAATCAATTTTTAAACAAACAGCCTATGGAGAAAATAAATCGAATATCAGTTATTGTATCCAATAAAGATTTTTCTAATGGGCATAAAAAAAGAATTGAGTTTTTAAATGCAATAATTGAGTCACCCATATCTCAATATATAGATATATTTGGTCATGGTTATAAGTCAATTCCAGATAAATGGGATGCTATCTCAGCATATAAATATCATTTGGTGATAGAAAATAGCGTACAAAAAGATTATTGGTCAGAGAAATTAGCTGATGCTTTTTTAGGGTTTTCTTTTCCAATTTATTATGGTTGTCCAAATGTATACGATTATTTTTCTGAGAACTCTTTATGTATTATTGATATTAGCAATATAAATCAGACAATTGAAGTGCTGAAAAATATACTTTGCAGTAGCATGTATGAAGATAGCCTGCAAGAAATCAAGAGATCAAGAGATCAAGTGTTAAACCAATATAATATATTTAATTTAATGTCAGAGTTGGCGGTTGATAAAGCGTCAAAATATGAAAAGATAAGTTTAGATACTAATGCATTTTACAAAGATTCAGTTATTAAGAAAATAGCTAAATTTTTACTCTCAAAAATCAGTCAATAATCAAGATGTTAACGGAAGAAAAAGCTCAAGTTCAAATTTATATTTTATCAAGAGACCGTCCAAAATTTCTTAGAGAGGCTATTGATTCAATATTAAATCAAAACCAATCTTTAATGAAATTTGAAATAGTTGTTTCAGACAATTCTAAGAGTGGTGATGTTAGTAAAATGATCAGCAAGCATTATTCTACAAAGAATTTTAAATATATTAAAAGGGGAGGGATGTTATCTTCAAGAGAGCATTTTCGACTGGTTGTTTCCGAGTTAAATTCCAAGTATGCCGTTTTGTTTCATGATGATGATGTTTTATTTCCAAATTATATAAAAATTATGTCATCTTCATTGCAGGATAATATAGCTGCTATTGGGTGCAATGCTTTGGTTTTTAAAAGTAGCATACTAAATGCAAAGATAAAGATGCATAAATTTTTCTTGCCAAAGTGGTTTAATAGCGAGAAATTTTTTTTAGAGCAATATCTTCCTGGAAGTGGAGGAATTGCACCATATCCTAGTTATTTGTATCGTACAGCATATTTGAAGCAAGCATTTCTTAATATCCCTATTAAAGGGAAGCATTCCGATGTGGCTATACTAAGTTCATTATTAAATTATGGAGAAATTTTGTGGCTGGAGAGTCCGCTAATGTATTATAGAGTTCACGACTCTAATGATAGTGTTGTAGAAAGCATTCCAGATAGGTTGGCGCTTATTTATTATATGAAAAGTAAAGGAATTGATAAAAACTCTATAAAAATATTATTTTTTAGAACTGTATTTTGGATAAGATGGGTAAAGCAGCAAGGGGCATTCTTGTTAAATCTTAAACGATGGCGTTATCGAATAGTTATTGCGTCGATTTTATTAAAAATAATAAAATTAATTAGAACGAAATATTTTTGGAAGACGGTACTGTCTCGACATATCAAGCGATGAAGAATATTATCTATTTAATTCCATTGGATGGAATTGGAGGTGTTGAGGTTGCTGCACAAAATTTAAAAAACATCAATAATAATTTTTATAAGTTTGATGTTCATTTTATATTTAATAAAAAAAAGGAAGTCTTCAATGTTTTAAAAATATGGAAAAGTATTGTAAGTATCACTAAACTATCCCCAGATATTTTAATCGTATCATTGTGGAGGTCAGCTTTAGTGGGTTTGTTTGTTAAGATGTTTAAACCAAAAGTCCAAGTTATATTTTTTATTCATAGTGAAAAAGATACACATTTTTTTGATTTTATAATAACCCGATTAATGTTATTTTTTGCTCTGGAAGTATGGAGTGATTCTAGAGCGAGTATTGATAACAGATTTAAATTTTCTCGAATTAAATTAAATAAAAAGGTAATTTCATTTAATTCGAGAAAAATAAAACCCATTAAGAGTTTGAAAAATGTTCCAAATTTTATTTATTGGGGGAGAGTAAGTAGGGAAAAAGGCATATATAGGTCATTAAGAATTTTTAAAGGTGTGTTGCATTTTTATCCAAATGCAATGTATAAAATTATTGGCCATTGTGAATTGGATTACAAAGAATTAAGACAGTACTGTACAAATCAAGGGGTAATTAATTCAATAGAACTTTACGATGAAATGAGTTTTGAAGGTATAAAAAATCATGCAAAGTCTTCATCTTTTTATCTACAAACTAGTCAATACGAAGGTTTATCTATGTCGGTAATGGAGTCTATGATGTTGGGGTTGGTGCCTGTGGCTACTCCTGTTGGAGAGATAAAAAATTATTGTAATAAGTTTAATTCAATTTTGGTATATTCTGAGATGGAAGCGATTAGAGAAGTGGTACAAACATTAAGAAATACTGAGGTATTCTATAAAATGAGTAATTCAGCCATTAAAACATGGGATGATAAAATCTCGTATAGAGACTCATTATTAGAAAATTGTGAAAGGGTATTAGGGAAGGGCAATTGATAAAAGTCATGAATAAATTATTTTCAAATTTTGATAAAGTTACATTAGTACGAGTTTGGAGTTTTTTTTTACTCTATTCTGTTTTTATATCACTATTAATTCAGTTTGTTGTCTTGCCAATAATGTTGCCACAGTACCATATGGGGAATGGGTTGCTAGATGGTGGAGATTGGACTTTTTACCACTCAAAGTCAATTGAACTATCTAATATTATTAATACTAACGGGTGGTCATCATGGGAAATGAGGCCAAGAGGGTTTGGAATATTAGGATTTATATCGGCTATCTATAGTTTTACAGGTATAAATGAACCATATGTATTAATACCTTTTTTCTCAACTCTTCATGCTATAGGTGCTATAAGTATAGTTGCAATAATTGAAAAGCTTGGTGTTAGTAGAAGTGTGGCGATAATATCGGCCATACCTTTTTTAATATTTCCTTCATCACTGCTGTGGGTAACGCAAATTTTGAAAGATGTTTTTACCATCAATGGATCCCTATTAATTCTATTAGGTTTGGTTGGCTTGGTTAACATTCCAAGAAAAGTTTTTTCAGCTTATATAATAAAAAAACAGTTGATATCTTCTATTTTTATTATTTTTGGGTTTTTAATAATATGGTTAGTTAGGCCGTATTATTTGCAAATATCTTTAATTTTTATGTTGCTAATGTTTTTTGTAATGAATTCATTTCTTGTGTTGAAAATGCTAAAAAGGAAAGCTTCAGGACTTTTTGTGTTATCGACTTTTTTAATTCAATTTATGTTATTTTATGCTGTAGATTCTTTTCAAATTCCAGCATATAAAAAAACAGATAAAAATTCTTTAATAACTGCAATACCCAGCCCTACTATGTTGCAAGCCAGCTCAGAAGGTAGGCAGTTAAATAACCAAGCCAGCTCAGAAGGTAGGCAGTTAAATAACCAAGCCAGCTCAGAAGGTAGGCAGTTAAATAACCAAGCCAGCTCAGAAGGTAGGCAGTTAAATAATCAAGTTATTTTAAAAGGTAAGGCTTATAAAGATTGGGTTGCATCCCCTTATCTACCAACTCGTATTGATAATGAATTTAAAAAATTATACTTACAAAGGAGTTATTTTTATCAGGTTCAGTCGAACGCCAACTCAACAATTGATTATGGCTATGATTTAAATAGTACTGAAAAAATAATTTTATACATACCCAGAGCTGTTCAAATTGCATTTTTATCCCCATTTCCTTCATCTTGGCTTGCTGACCACCCAACTAAGCTATCTAAGTTGACACATCTAGTTACAGGCATAGAAATGATATTTATTTATTTATCTTTTATTGGCGTTTTTATTTCTGCCTATTTATGGAGAAGAAAAATAGAGTTTTGGATGGTAATAACTTTTTCATTTTATTTTGCCTTGATTCCAACTTACACTTTTCCAAATATTGGGGCACTTATAAGGTATAGATATGGTGCAATTATGCTTTTAGCTGCACTTGGTATTAGTATTTTCTTGTACAAATATGCAAAAAAGGAGAAAGATTAAACAATTAGTCACTTTAGTGGTTGGTGCAAGGCCAAATTTTATGAAAATTGCACCAATTATTAGGGCAATAGAGAAGTCAAAAGGTCAGCTTTCATATCGATTGGTACACACAGGTCAGCATAAAGACAAAGAGATGAATAGTGTGTTTTTTCAAGAGCTAGATATTCCAGAGCCTAGTGTTTATCTAAAAGGTGGTGGTGTAACGCATGCAGAACAAACCGCTACAATCATGGTTGAATTTGAAAGAGACTGTGTAGAATATAAGCCGGACATGGTTTTGGTTGTTGGTGATGTTAATTCAACAGTTGCATGTGCTATTGTCGCTAAAAAACTCCACATTAAACTTGCTCATGTAGAGTCGGGCTTAAGGAGTGGCGATAGAGATATGCCAGAAGAGATTAATAGGCTCGTAGTAGATGCTATTTCGGATTTATTATTTGTTACTGAGCCATCTGGAGTGGAAAACTTACTAAGAGAAGGTCACAGTGCAACCAATATTCATTATGTTGGAAATGTAATGATAGATAATTTATTCTACCAAAATAATAAGTTGAACACTTATTCTGACTGTAATTTCCCCTCCACCTTGCTAAAAGGAAGTTTGAAAAGGTATGCGGTATTAACATTACATCGACCTTCTAATGTTGATAATCAAGAGATATTTAAAGAAATTGTAAGGGCAATTAATTACATTTCCCTAGAGGTGCCAATAATATTCCCTGTGCATCCTCGTACCATAGCTAGTATTAAAAAATTTAATATCAAGTTTAATCAGAGAGTGCATTTGGTAAGTCCGATGCCATATCTTGAATTTTTAAATATATGGAAAGATTCCGAAGTGGTATTAACAGATAGTGGTGGACTTCAGGAAGAGACAACAGTGCTTGGAGTGAGGTGTGTAACTATTAGAAAGAATACAGAAAGACCAATTACAATTGAGAGAGGGACAAATGTTTTAGCTGGTGTAGATTGTAAAAATATTATAGAAGTTTTTGGTAAAACTATCACCAATAAAGACCGTCAAATTAATGAAATTGAATTGTGGGATGGTGATGCTGCAGAACGAATCGTGAGATTAATGTCTACTTACTTAATGGATACTTAAAATGTATATAAATCAGCTTAGTAGAATAATTGGGAAAAAAAATATTCTCACTATGGTGTTAGTATCAACAGTAATAAGCTTAATGGAGTTTTTGTCAGTATTTTCAATATACCCTGTTTTTTATTTTTTGGAGAATAAGAGTCAAGTTGATAATGTGTATTATGGATACGTTTTAGATTCGATAAAAAACGTACTACCCATTGGTACATTTGAAGTAATAGTGCTAACTTCTATTTTTGTAATCTTGATAACGAATTTTATCATATATGCTAGATTGGTGGCCATATCTAGAATAAAAGAAACGGTACTTCATGATAATAGAAAAGGCGTATTGCTAATGTTAGCAGATACAAATTTAATTAATAGCTCTAGAGTTGACGACTCTAATATTAAGTCATACTTAACAATAGAGTCCGAAAGAGTGGCTCAAGTAATTATTAGTTTTACCAATATAATTACCGCACTATTAGTTATTTTATTTTTTGCTAGTTATCTTATTTATATTAATTATTGGCTAATTATTATATTGATAGTAGTTATATCGCTTTTATTTTTTATATTAAATAAGTCGTATGAAAGTATTAAGATTGTAGGTGATAAATTATCAATTATTAGTAATAAGTATGTTGCGTATATAGATAGTATTTTGCATGATAAAGTTTTTTTTATGTTGTCAGAAAGATCGCTTGTTAAAAAAAGTTTTAATGTCGATGTTATAAAAGATATTCACTTGTACAAATATATAATTCAAAGAAAAAGTGCTTTTAACGAGTTCATTGTAAGAACGGCGACAATGACAATAATTCTTGTTATTATTTACGTCTTTTTTATGATTAACACTGAAATATCATTGATATTATTTGTGGGAGTATTGTTCGTTAGGCTTGTTCCATTTTTTAGTCAGTTAAATAATTCATTCCAAAATTTAAAGGCAAATTATCCTGCAATTAATAGCTATATTAATATTGAAAATAGCCTATCTAAAGTGCCTAGTATAAATCTTGATAATATGCGTTTAAATTTTATAAAAATAAAATGTAAAACGTGCTTCTTTCAAAATATAAGTATAAAAAATGATTATGCTGTTTTGAAAAAAGGTAGACTGCATGGTGTGTTTGGTAGCTCTGGATCAGGAAAAACATTATTCGTTCTTGCACTATTGGGGCTTAGTAGATATAAAAATGCATCTTTTTATCTTAATGATGATATTGTAATCTCTAAGAAAAGTGATACAAATGTTCTTAAAAATAGTTTTTACATGGATCAAAATATTATTCCTTGTGAATTTACTTTATTGAGTATGTTTCAAAATGCTAATAAAGATCAAGTTGACAAACTGTTTAATAAATTTAATTTTAAAATTAACGATGATAATTTTTTTTCTAGAAAAATATCAACATTCTCTGGCGGCGAAAAGCAAAGAATTTCCCTTATATATGCTTTTTTAAATAAAAGAAAGGTTATGGTGTTTGATGAGCCAACTAGCGCCCTGGATAAGAAAATGGCACTTATAGTTTTTGAAGAAATCAAGGTATTTGTTGAGAGAAACAATATTATTGGGATTATCATTTCTCATGAAAAATTTATTAAAGAAAATGTTGAAAGGTATATTGAACTATGATTGAACCATTTTCAATTTTGTTAAAAAAATATAGATCTGCAAGGTATAGGTCTTATGTAAAAAAAATACTAATTGACACCTATTGTATTAATGTAAATAAAATGGAATTTATTTCATATAATGGGAGGACAGTATCGTTTTCTTTTGTTGACAAAAGTATCAATAAAAAATATTTTGCAAAAATTTTTTTAATGCCTGATACCTGTAGCAACAAAAGTGTTAAAGAAATAGTTAGCTATAAATGTACTATATTAGCTGAATTAAAGGAGTGTAGGCTAATTTCATATTCACCTGTTCAATCCAATTCAGAGGTGTTTGTTAGAGAATATATTGACGGGGTCAATGCTTTAGATTACTTGTCAAGTTTGAGTAATAGGGATTTCACCTTTAAAAGTGCAGAGGTTATCAATTATATAGATAGATTTATCGATTATTTTATAGAGAAAGGCCAGTATGTAGAAATCGATCTTCATTTAGAAAATATTTCAATACTTAATGATGGGTCAATTGACATGATAGATTTAGATTTGTTACATAATAACGTATCGAAAACTAACTACAAAACTACTTTATATACAAATTTAATAATCAAATCTATAAAAAAGCTTGAATTTAGAAAGGCTAATATTTTTTTTAATTTAATAAAACAAAAGCTTGTAAAATCCCATTTTCTTGAGGAGGGGTTATTGAGTGTTTTTTATTATGCCCCTAACAATAAGAGATTTAATGAGTTTATATTGGAGAATGTTGATACTTTTATAGGGTACGACAAATCTTTTGATAAAAGCATATCAATCAAAAGAAAAATTATTGATACACTTTCTTGTTTTGATAGAGAGTCATATTTTGTATCCAAAAGGTATGATTGGTTGTTATCAGATCATGAATACAATAGTAGAGATATTGATATTTTCGTATTGCCAGAGTATAAAAATAGTGCTATTGATATTTTTAAATCACATGGCTGGGATGTATATAAGAATATTATTTGTCAGTTTTTTGAGTGTAGTCAGCTATTGGTCAGAATTGACTTAAGAGTGGACATAGACAAGAGGCATAGAATGAATTTTGAAAAAATACTAAAAAAATCTGATTTTGTAAATAAATTAAATATCATAGATGAGCATAACTACCATTTACTTATGCTGGACAATGCATTAAAGTATAAAGGATTTATCAAAAATGATTACATGGGAAAATTAAAAACTTATTTAAAAAAACATCCTGATTTTAAAAAAAATTCTTCCAAATATTTAAATACTTTATCTAAAAGCAAAGGTGGGTTTTATTTATCCAAAAGTAAAAAATATAGAAAAGTAGTGAGTAATTTTATTAGAAGTAAAAGAGTGGTTTTCTTAGGGGCTGACGGGTCTGGTAAAACTACTTATTCTAGCGTACTGTTAAAAAATATTCAAATAACGGATTGTAGTGTGATAAAAAAATACACTGGAGGATTTTACTTTCCCTCCGGAAGAACAAATTTATTTTTCTTTAGGACTTCGGTTATATTTTTAATTGCCAAAAAAATTAAAGACTCTACTTTTAGAAGGGGTAATAATAGTGGCGTTTTAGAAAAAAGAATTAGTAATGAAAAAAATAAGATTAGGAGCTATAAAGTTCTAAAAAAAACAAGTGTCAAAACAATATTATTTCTCTTGATTCCATTATTTCTTATGGATATATATGTGCATAATATAATACAAAGGTTGTCAACCTATAAATTTCAAATTTACGATAGATATTATGATGATATTTTATTGAATTTTACAAATAAATTTGTAAGGAATTTACTAAGGTTATTGTTGCCATCAGCTAAAAATAAAATATATCTATATGCATTGCCAGAAGAGCATTTTGATAGGAAAAGAGATGAGAATATTGAAACTATAATTTATATGCAAAATATTTACAACCACTCTGATAACTATTTATTGATGCTACCCACTAATGTTAACCCATCGTTTCTTCATAAGAAGATAATCAGCTCTTTTGTCAATTAGTAGGTATAAAAGGACTTGGAATGTAGTGGTCTGACAAACTTGGACACAAAGATAGCCTTATAATACAAACTATAAGGAGGTCAATAAATGACACAAGTAAAAACCAGGAAGCAACGTGTGATGTTCACTGTTGAGCAAAAGCTAGATT
>Ga0233442_1002456_pt1 | contig 12347 bp, 11 predicted proteins | sample SI_123_September_3_FD_182789 | JGI IMG/M metagenome (GOLD analysis project Ga0233442, IMG submission 182789) | Seawater microbial communities from Saanich Inlet, British Columbia, Canada - SI_123_September2016_150_MG | ecosystem: Environmental > Aquatic > Marine > Inlet | place: Canada: British... | reverse complement strand
CGATTATATATTGCACCAAGCAGCATTAGGCTCGGTTCCTAGATCAATCGAAGATCCTATTAATACTAATAGAGCTAATATTGATGGTTTTTTAAATATGCTGGTTGCTAGTAAAGATGCTAATGTGAAAAGATTTGTCTATGCTGCATCAAGCTCTACCTACGGTGATCATCCAGATCTACCAAAAGTTGAAGATAAGATTGGTAATCCTTTGAGTCCTTATGCAGTTACTAAAGTTGTTAATGAGCTTTATGCAAGTGTATTTGCAAAGACTTATGATTTTAGAACTATAGGATTAAGATACTTCAACATCTTTGGTAAAAGACAAGATCCTAATGGTGCATATGCAGCAGTCATCCCAAAATGGGTGGCAGCTATTTTAAATAAAGAAGATGTATTTATTAATGGTGATGGTGAAACTAGTAGAGATTTTTGTTATATTGACAATACAGTACAGATGAACCTACTCGCAGCTACTACTGATAATGATGAGGCTACTGATCAAGTGTACAACGTCGCTCTTAATGATAGAACAAGTTTAAATGCACTTTATCAGATGATTGAAGAAAGACTAATTCAAAGAACACAAGGATTAGAAAAGAAAGGGCCGATCTATAGAGATTTTAGAGCAGGAGATGTGAGGCACTCTCAGGCTAATATAGATAAGGCGCAAGCATTATTGGATTACCAGCCAAAGTACATGATATCTCAAGGTATGGATGAGGCGATGGACTGGTATGTAGCAAGCCTATCTTAATGCAATTCTCACTCAATAAAGATGCTAGAAAAAAAATATTAATTGTATTTGGAACAAGACCAGAAGCCATAAAGATGGCTCCTCTGGTTAAAGAGTTCCAAAAAGATACAGAAAATTTTGAAACAAAGATCTGTGTAACAGCACAGCATCGTGAAATGCTAGACCAGGTTCTTGATCTTTTTAAAATTACCCCAGATTATGATTTAAACATCATGAAGCCTGGTCAAGACCTCTACGATGTTACATCAAACATTCTTTTAAAAATAAAACCTGTTTTAGAGGGGTTTAATCCGGATGTGGTTTTAGTACATGGAGATACAGTCACAACTTTTGCAACGAGTCTTGCGGCTTATTATCAGAAGATAAAAATTGGACATGTAGAGGCAGGCCTACGAACGGGTAATTTGTACTCACCATGGCCTGAAGAGGGCAATAGAAGATTAACAGGTATTTTGACCGATTACCATTTTTCACCTACTGAAACCAGTAAACATAATCTATTAAATGAAGGGGTGGATGAATCAAAAATTATAGTTACCGGTAATACAGTGATCGACGCATTGCAGCTTGTTGTTAATAAGATAGATAGCAATGAGCACTTAAGGTCTAGGATAGAAAAAACAATTATTCAGTCTGGATTTAAAGAATTAGACTCTAAATTTATACTAGTTACAGGACATCGTAGAGAAAATTTTGGCCAAGGGTTTTTAAGTATTTGTGAAGCATTGAAAGTCTTGGCAAAAAACAATCCTGATATTAATATTCTATACCCAGTTCATTTAAACCCAAATGTGAGAAAGCCAGTTAATGAACTATTGTCAAACGTTAGCAATATAAAGCTAGTAGAGCCGTTCCAATATGAAGAATTTATTTATTTAATGAGTAAGTCGTATTTAATTCTTACAGATAGTGGCGGCATACAAGAGGAAGCACCAAGTTTGGGCAAACCAGTATTAGTGATGCGAGATACAACAGAAAGACCTGAAGCTGTTGAGGCAGGCACTGTGAAGCTTGTTGGTTCGGATCAAAACAATATTGTTAAAGAAGTTCAAAATCTACTTGATGATTCAAGCGAATATCAAAGAATGAGTAAAGCCCACAATCCTTATGGCAATGGTAATGCAAGTAAAAAAATTCTAAAGATTCTAAGAGATTAATTATATGAAAAATAAGAGAAAGATATGCATAATGGGAATGGGCTACATTGGCCTACCTACAGCGGCATTGTTAGCTAATCGAGGCTATCAAGTTCATGGTGTCGATATTAATCAACACGCAATCGATACAATCAATCGTGGTGAAATTCATATTGTTGAGCCTGAGCTTGATACATTTGTAAGTGCTTCGGTACAAAGTGGATCTTTAGTGGCAAATATTGAGCCGTCTGAGGCGGATACTTTTATGATTGCGGTACCTACGCCATTTCATGCGGATAAAATTAATGAAATAACAAATTCACCAATCCCAAATATTGACTATGTTGTAAACGCAACTAAACAAATTGCATCTTATATAAAGCCAGGTAATTTAATATTAATAGAATCTACGTCACCTGTAGGGACGACAGACATGATGGCTAGCGTATTAAAAAAGGAGGGGGTTGATATTGACAGTATATTTATAGCTCACTCGCCTGAAAGAGTGCTGCCGGGTCATATTATGCGCGAGTTAATTGAAAATGATAGAGTGGTTGGCGGCGTTAATGACGAATCGACAAAAAAAGCTGCAGAATTCTATCGGACATTTGTCGAGGGGGAGGTCTTAGAAACAACTGCTAAAACAGCAGAAATGGCAAAACTTACTGAAAACTCATTTAGAGATGTAAATATTGCATTTGCTAATGAACTATCAATACTATGTGACGATATGGATATCGATGTTCGAGAGTTGATATCGTTAGCAAACAGACATCCAAGGGTTGATGTTTTAAATCCTGGCTGCGGAGTCGGAGGGCATTGTATTTCAGTAGACCCGTGGTTTATTGTTGACAGTGCAAACGGTAAGGCAAAAATGATCGAGCAGGCTAGGAGAACAAATGACTATAAAGCTGATTGGGTGGTTGAAAAAATTAAGAATGAGGCGTTAATTTTTGAGAAAGATAATGGAAGAAAGGCTACAATTGCTTGTATGGGATTAGCGTTTAAGCCAAACATTGATGACTTAAGAGAATCGCCAGCACTATATATTACTCAAAAATTAATTAATGATGGTTTTAATGTTTTAGCAGTTGAACCAAATATAAAAAACTATTCAGAGTTCGAAATTGTAGAATTTCAAGATGCGATCAAAAGATCAGATATTATTGCGATGCTAGTAGCACATAAAGAGTTTTTAGGTTTGAATATTGAAACTCAATTGACTTTCTGAGATCCAAAGAAATAATTACAACAATCAACAAATTAAATACAGTTATGAGAGAACAAATCGATAAACCAATAATATTTATTGGCACAGGCCGCTCAGGCACTACATTAATATCAGAAATTATTATGCGTCATCCGGCACTTGCTTATCCGTCAAATTATAATGACAAGTTTTATAAATATCCAATTATTGGCATTATTCGCTTTTTGTTTATCAATAATTTTTATAAGATATATGGTCAAAAAAAACAACTAAATGAAGTAAATCCTATTTCCAGGTTTTCCTTTAAACCTGATGAGAATTATAAAATGTGGAGTTATCTAACTGGTAAACAAATTGATTTCTCTCGTAACTTTCTTTTAAATACAGATATTCCCGGAGAAAGAATAGATTTCATTCGAAATTATTTTATTAAACTTATAAAATGGCAAGGCAAAAAACTCCTTGCATTTAAAATTACCGGCCCTTCGCGTATTAGTTTTTTACAACAAATTTTTCCTGATGCACGCTTTGTTTACCTTAAAAGAAAACCTGTTCCGATAATCAGTTCATTTTATAAAGTAAAATTTTGGGAAACTAGAGGTAAAAATAAATTACATTGGTTGGGTGCTTATACAGATGGTGAGATAAGCGAAATTGAAAACGTAAAAAAAAATTCGATTTATATGACGACAATCCAGATTAAAAAACTAATTGACATGCATCAATACGAAGTTGGTAATTGCAAGCCTAATATTATTGAGGTGTCGTACGAAGATTTTGTCAAGAATCCTGAAAAAAGTATCCATACAATCTTAGATTTTGCAAATCTGAAAAAAGATTCAGAATTGTGTTTTAAATATTTGAATACACTGAAAATATACAACTGCAACAAAAAAGATGAAGAATACTTTACAGAGCAAGAGTTAAAAACAATTTATGGAGTCCTTAAACTATAACCTAGCATGAAAACCCCAAACACCATCTACCACAACGCAACGGTCACTCGAGAAAGACGCAACCAACTGAATAAACACAAATCAGCTGTCATTTGGTTTACTGGCCTATCAGGCTCTGGCAAATCAACACTTGCTCACTCGGTAGAGGAAGAATTGCACAATCTGGGTTGTAGGACTTATGTTCTGGATGGAGATAATGTACGTCATGGCCTATCATCAAATTTAACCTTTAGTGATGATGACCGCAAAGAGAATGTTAGAAGAATTGGCGAAGCGGCTAAACTAATGATGGAGGCTGGCGTTATTGCTATAACTGCATTCATTAGCCCATTCAATAAAGACCGAAATCTCGTTAGACAATTATTGCCTCAAGGTGATTTTATCGAGATCTATTGTAATGCTAGTCTAGAGACTTGTGAGTCAAGGGATGTTAAGGGTTTGTATAAACGCGCACGTGCTGGAGAAATTAAGAACTATACAGGCATTGACTCTCCTTATGAAGCGCCTGACAATCCAGAACTGATTATTGATACTGAGAATGAGTCATTAGAAGAGTCTGTTGCCAAGGTGATTGACTTTCTAAAATCCAAAGAAATTATTAATTAATCATGCTTAATCAGATTGATATTCAGGATATTGTTACTATTGCCAAAGAAGCTGGCAATGCTATTATGCAGGTCTACAAGCAAGATTTTGAAGTTGAATACAAAAAAGACAGTTCACCATTAACTTTGGCTGATAAAAAAGCCAATGACATTATTGAAGGTGGCCTAAACCAGCTCTCAGTTAACTTCCCTATTCTATCTGAAGAAGGCAAAGAGATTCCTTATGAGGACAGAAAGCATTGGGAGTATTTTTGGTTGGTCGATCCACTAGACGGCACTAAAGAGTTTGTAAAAAAGAATGGTGAATTCACTGTAAATATCGCGCTCATTTATAAAGATACACCAGTACTTGGTGTGGTCTATGCCCCAGCGCTAGATGTATGCTACTGGGCAAAGCAAGATGAAGGTACTTTCAAAGATGGGCAAAAACTTCCCCTTAAAACAGAGAATCAACGCAATACCTATAAGATTGTTGCCAGTCGCTCACACATGTCAGATGAAACACAAGCGTTCATCGATGCAATTGATACAGACAAAGAAAAAGAGCTAATCTCAATTGGCAGTTCTCTGAAAATATGCTTAGTTGCAGAAGGTGAAGTTGACATATACCCAAGGCTTGGGCCGACGATGGAATGGGATACAGGCGCTGCACATGCAATTGTTAACGAATCAGGAAAGAGTCTGGAGAAATACATAGATGGCAAGTATTCAAAACACGAATACAATAAAGAAGACTTATTGAATCAGTGGTTTGTAGTTCAGAAATTGTATGTAAAAAATTATTTTAGAGATACACTCAAATGAAAAAAAATATAATTTATGTAATGTCTGACGTAAGGTCAGGATCGACATTGTTGGAAAATATTTTATCAAGTGCGCCTAATATGCTTTCTGTAGGTGAGTTACATCATTTGGATTCTCATTTATACAAAGGAAAATGGGGTAGAACATGGAATTGGACTTGCTCGTGTGGAAAAAGTATAAAAAATTGTAATTTTTGGAATAAAGTAATAAGGAAATTAGGCAATAGAAATATTAAAATAACGCAGACATCAATTAATCTAATTAACAAAGATAACTCAATTGTTAAGGCCAATAACCTTGAAGTGATTAATAAAATTGATGATATTTACGATGCAATTTTTGAAGAAAATAATGCCAATATAATTGTTGACTCATCTAAAAACATTGCGCATGGGAAGTTGCTATACGATAATTCTAAATATAATATATTAATCATCTACTTAAAACGAGACATAAGAGCAGTTACTATTTCAAAGAACAAATGGGAAAAAAAATTTAATCATAAAGAAAAAGGAATTTTTCATATTCTTCTGCGTACTAAAATTTACGATATAAAACTTAAAAAAGCACTAAAAAGCATTGACCCAAAACATTTAATTGAAATAAACTATGAAGAGTTAGCGAAAAAACCTCAGCAAACTATCAGGAAAATAGTACAAAAATTTGATTTTCCATCTTTCGATGTCTCGGAATATATGGATACCTCCAGTAGTCATACAATTGGAGGTACGCCAAGCAGATTTGAAAAGTCTCCCATTAAATACGATGACAAATGGGAAAAAATTTCAAAAAGAAAGCCTGTGTTTCATGTTGTAGGAAAGTTAATGGATTTGCTTTAATGAGTACTATTGCCAAACTTAAAAAAGCTGGATCTTGGCAAACCTTGCAAATGATGGTTATTGTAATCAGCCAGTTTGTTTATATAGGCACTATGGCACGTTTACTTAGCAAGGCCGATTTCGGCCTAATGGCCATCGCCAGCGCTTTCATTGGCTTTGGTACAATATTTAGCGAAGGGGGTATGGGTGCCGCTCTAATTCAACGTAAAAATATTACCCAAAAACACATGAACGCCGCATTACAGAGTGGAATTCTAATTGGGGGGTTGATTTTTACTGTTTTCTTTTTTTCATCAAAATACATCGCTACTTTTTTCGATCAACCACAGTTAGATATGCTAATAAAAGTTATTGGTGTGAATGTGGTGCTACACGCAGTAAGTGGCACATCTATGATGTTATTGCAAAAATATTTCCAATTTCATAAAACAGCCTTGATAACCATAACTTCAACGATTATTGGCTATATTGTTGGTATATTGTTGGCATTTGAGGGTTATGGAGTTTGGTCTCTAGTTGTTGCTACTTTAACTACTTCACTCATCAATGCAGCAGGTTTTTTATATTTAGTGCCGGTTAAGTTCTCATTGCAAGTTCACATAAAAGAATGGAAAGAATTATTTTCCTTTGGTTCAGGAATTATATTGCTACAATTTGCTAATTTCTTTAGTGAGCGTGGCCTTAACCTGATATTGGGCAAAATACTTACAGTTGATCTACTTGGTGTTTTCGAACGGACATCAATAATAAAAATATTACCTAGCGTGTATATTGGAAAAATACTTGATACCATTATGTTCCCTGTAATGTCGGAAATACAGGATGAGCATGAGCGGCTTTTCCGAATTTATCAGCAATCATTGGGGATGGTTAACTCCTTGTTAATGCCAATAGCTGCTTTCCTTATTTTTTATTCAGAAGAGGTAGTGCTTATTTTGTTAGGGAAAGATTGGCTTGAAGCAGTTATACCGCTTCAAATTATGTTTCTAGTACTCCCTTTTAGCTCATCAGGGCGAATGGCCGATTCGGTAATTCGTGCCAAAGGTTTGATTTATAAAAATGTAGTCCGAAAGTATATTTATGTAACAGTATTAATTTGCACAACTACATTAGGTGCATACTTTTACGGGGTCATTGGTGCAGCAATAGCCGTTACATTTAGTATGTTATTCAACTACATTATTATGCTTTTTTTGGTAAAAAGAGTTTTCAAAAAACCAATTACCGAAATATTCTTAAAGCCGGTTATTGAAGGAGTAAAGCTAACTACTTTTGTATTGATTATTATTGCAATACTCAATACTTTATTTAATAACTGGGGACAACCTAGCGTTCTAAACTTTTTAATTATTTCAGGTATTATGACTTCAGTAGTGTTAATTATAGTCTTGAAAAAGCCATCCTTGTTGGGGCATTATCTGCATCTAACGATAAATCAACTCCTATTTAAGGGTAAATAATAATGAAAATTCTAATAGCTGGTGATTTTTATATTTCTGATGATCTTAATGATAAAGGCCTCATTGACGAATCGGTAATGGATATATTTAATGAGGCTGATTACCGTCTGATAAATTTAGAAGCTCCAATTACATGCAACACCGCTAAAAACAAGATACTAAAAACCGGTCCACATTTGCGGATGTCAGAAAATACAGCTATACCTTTCCTTAAACAATTAAAAGTGGATGCAGTAACTTTAGCCAATAACCACATTTTAGATTACGGTGAAAAAGGGTTAATAGATACGTTTAAGTCACTAGAACAAAACAAAATTGACTATGTGGGAGCAGGTAATAAACTAAGCGAAGCTACCCAACCCCTCACGCTCAAAAAAGACGATATGCGTATTGCCATTCTCAGCTTTTGTGAAAATGAATGGTCTGTTGCTTCAGAAAAAACAGCAGGGGCATGCCCAATAGATATCATCGACAACACCAACCAAATAAAAGCAGCCAAAGCAACACATGATAAGGTGATCTGTATTATTCACGGTGGACACGAATATTACCACCTACCCAGTCCGCGCATGCAAAAGCAATATCGGTTTTATGTGGATAATGGAGCCGATGCTATTGTAGGGCATCATACGCATTGTATAGGAGGGCATGAAATTTATAAAGATGCCCCCATAATTTACAGTTTGGGCAATTTCTTGTTTACAAAATACAATAATAATCCAGAATGGTATAAAGGACTAACAACATCACTAAACATAAGACCAAATGCCCCTATTAGCTTTGTTTTAAATCATATCGAGGTTGATACCAAGTCTTTCGAAATTATTAGCAAACAAGACACGGAAATAATTGCAATGATTAACAAATTAAATACAGTTATAAGCAATACTGATGAGTTAAATGAAGAGTGGGAAAATTACGGAATTATTAAAGCAGACAGTATTATTAAAAGATTAAGTCCTGTAGTGCTAATTAAAAACAGATATATCAGATATTTATTACGAAAGTTTGCATTCGAAAGATTTTATAATGACAAACAATTTTTGAAAATTTTACAGAATCAGGTTCGATGTGAAGCTCATTACGAATTAACAAAAAACGTTTTAAAAATAAAGAATAAACTTTCGCCGAAATGATACGTTTACAAGTCATAAACTATTTTTATTTGGCATTGGCCATTTTGTGGGAGCCCATTCAACGAGGAATTCTTGGTATTGACAGCCAAGGGCGTATTATATTTCTCATTACCATACTAGTTTTTTTTGCAAACATTAAATTTGATAATCGTTTTTTGAAAAGTGATGTGCTTTCTAAGCCTGCTTTATTTTGGGGGTTGTGGGTAATATATTCAGCTTTAAATCTTGGATTTAATGGTTTTTACATGGAAATAGATTTTATTTATTTTTTTGTGCTTATTCTATTTTCACCATTCGTAGTAATGACTATTGCCGCAAAAGAAACCACCCGTAATCCAGAGAAAATATTCAAACTTTTTACCATAGTTTTTACTATTTTTACTGTTTTGTCGGTAACAATTTTAGGAGGCGTACACGAAGTACATGAAAATCGACTGAGCGGTGAAATGGGAAATGCCGGACCACTTAATGCTATTTATGTAATATTTTTTGCTGGGTTGCTTCTCGTGCACAAAAAACTAAAATGGAGAACCTTTACTCCTTTGATTGTTTTTGCTGTTTCTGTAATTGCCATGGCTGGAACTCGTAAGGCTTTTGGAGCAGCTATAATCATCTTTCTAACTATTGCATTGTCTCAAATAAAATTTTCAGCAAAAAACATTGTTGCAACCCTCATCTTATTGGTAAGTTTTTATTTTGGAGTCAACTATGCATTAGAAAATACAAGCTTGATCGAGCGCTTTGAAATAGGAATGGAGGTGGGTAATGAAATGAATTCAACCAGTATTGAAACCTTAGGCGTTCTAGGCGATCGGACAGAGAATTATATAAAGGGATGGGAGATTTTTAAAGAAAATCCGATAACCGGTATCGGATTAAAAAACTATGTGTATAAAAATCATGGCCCACTAGTTATCCACAGTGAATATATAGTGCAATTGGCAGAATCTGGAATTATTGGCAGTATTTTATTTTTTCTGTTCTATTTTTGGATAGGGAAAAATCTCATTCACTTATGGCGAAAAAATCCTCTCCAAAGTCGGGCTGCGTTATGGGTGTTGGCTGGTGGATTTGGTGCAATACTGTTTATCAATTTCACTGCATGGACATACGAATTTAAGCAATATTTTGCAGCATTCGGGGTAATGATAGGTTATATAAAATACTTAAAAAATAATGATAGCAATACATAACACTGGCAATAAGGACTTTCCCCTACGATGGATAGACTATTGCAAAGACCATAAAATACCTTATAAATTGGTTAATGCGTATGATTCGAATATTGTTGAGCAACTTGCTGATTGCGATGCCTTTATGTTTAATCACCACCAGGGTAATTACAAAGATGTGCTCTTTGCCAAACAATTGTTGTACTCATTTCAACTGGCAGGCAAAAAAGTATTTCCCGATTTTAATACCACATGGCATTTTGACGATAAAGTAGGGCAAAAATATTTGTTCGAATCTATTGACTCCCCTTTTGTTAAAAGCTATGTTTTTTACACCGAAAACGAAGCGTTGCAATGGGCAAACAGTACAAATTTTCCTAAAGTATTCAAACTAAGGGGTGGCGCTAGTTCTGCCAATGTTAAGCTGGCAAAAAATCAAAAAGACGCTGTAAAATTTATTAAAAAGTCATTTGGAAAAGGCTTCTCTCAGTACGATTGGAAAGAAAAATTTATAGAGGCGCGAAGAAAACAAAGAATAGGTGTGGCAGATTGGAGAGAAGTATTGCGCCCAATTTATTATACTCTAAAAAAATACCCCACTCCATTTGCGCATTATAAGGGTAATGAAAAAGGCTATGCATATTTTCAGGATTTCATTCCTAATAACACTTACGATATACGCATCATTGTAATAGGGAGCAAAGCATTTGGAATAAAACGGGTAAACAGAGAAAATGATTTTAGAGCCTCAGGAAGCGGAAATATTCTTTATGATAAAAACGAATTAGATGAAAGATGTGTAAAGGTTGCGTTTGAGCAAAATAGAATAATAAAATCCCAAAGTATCGCCTTTGACTTTGTGTTTGATAATAAAAATAAACCATTAATTGTGGAGATTAGTTATGCCTTTATGGCTTCGGGTTACGACCAATGTACAGGCTATTGGGATAACGACTTAAAATGGTACGAAGAGCCGTTTAATCCTTATGGTTGGATGGTGGATATGATGTTGGAAAAATAGAAAGTAAATATGCGCAAACAGAAAAAAATTATAATATGGGCAAAAGGGCTTGATGATTTATTGAAGGGCGAAAAGAATTTTAACGGCGGTATTGCTGTTCAAATGACGTTTTGGGCGAAAACGTTTTTCCAAAACAACTGGAAGGTTTTTAGTTTTTCGGAAAATCAAAGTGCAACGATCGAAGGGATAAATTTTATCAAAAGCCCAACACTAAATAAAATTGGAATTTTTATTGAATTTTTTTCTACTTTATTTTTTATTCTGAAAGTAAACCCTGATTTAATTATTTTTAGAGGGGCAGGCCGAAACATTTTTTTTGTAGCTTTATGGTCAAAGTTATTTGGTGTAAAGTTAATTCTTATGGGTGCGAGTGATACAGACTTTGAAATCGGTAAAGAGATAATAAATCGCAGATACGATAAATTTTTATATCAAAAAGGCGTTAATCTTACAAAATATTTTATTGTTCAAAATAAAATACAAGAAAAAAGGCTTCAGGACAACTACAAGAAAAAAAACATTTTATTTATTCCAAATATTTGGCGAAAAACACCTGTACTGAATGAGGAAGAGTTGCCATTTGAACAATTTATTTTATGGGTAGCTAATTTTCGCAGTTTAAAAAGACCTGAATGGTTTATTGAATTGGCAAAAAAACATCCCTCAAAACAGTTTGTAATGGTTGGCGGTCCTGGCAACTTAGATTTTTATAAACAGTGTAAATCAAAATCAGAAAATGTTAAAAATCTATTATTTTTAGGTCCTCAGAACTTTTGGTTTACAAATTCTTTATTTGCAAAAGCAAAAATATTTTTCTGCACATCAGAGACTGAAGGCTTTCCCAATACATTTTTACAGGCCTGGTCAAATAATATTCCTGTAATAACCACTTTTGACCCAAGCGATGTGGTAAAAAATGAAAATTTGGGAATTGTTGTGAGTAACATCGAAGAACTTAACAATGCTACAAACAAGTTGTTGAAGGATGCAGATTTATATCATCATATTCAAGAAAATATTCAAGCATATTTTAACGAAACACACAATCCTCAAAATAACTTCGAAAAACTAATTAATAAGTTTAACCTTTAAAAACAATAAAAAATGAAAATTGCACAAATTATTTATGGAGTTGCGGGTGGTGGAGCCTCTAATGTTGCGCTTTCATTAGTTGAAAAATTACAAGAGAAAAAACATACAGTTCATCTTATAAGAGTAAATGTTCCGTATGATAATAAAAAAGAAAAAGGA
>Ga0233442_1002452_pt1 | contig 12357 bp, 1 predicted proteins | sample SI_123_September_3_FD_182789 | JGI IMG/M metagenome (GOLD analysis project Ga0233442, IMG submission 182789) | Seawater microbial communities from Saanich Inlet, British Columbia, Canada - SI_123_September2016_150_MG | ecosystem: Environmental > Aquatic > Marine > Inlet | place: Canada: British... | reverse complement strand
CAATGTTTTGAAAGTCATCATGATGACTAACCGAAAGGTTATAATCAAATGGGAAAGACGTAATAGTGTAATTGTCTTCAAGAGTTGTTCGTGTTGTAATATTTAACTCATCAGTAACCGCACGTTCAACACGTACAGTAGAACCTATTAAATTTGTAGTTGTTCCCAAAAAATCAAAGTTCATCTCAAGTTTTGAATAAAAATTTGAACTATTGGCATCAAGTGTAAAATTGTTATTAATCGCACTAATTTCTGTTTTATAATCGAGTGAAAGTGCGTCATAAATTGCTAGAGAATCTAAAGTACTATTAGCAAAGTTATAATAGTAACTGTTCATAACGCCTAAGTTGTTAACATCGACTCTAAATGTAAAGTTCTGATCAACATTGTAAATAGGAACTGTAATATTATTATCACCATCTACTAAACTTTGAGAACCTGCCATTGGAAAGTCTTCCATATTTCCATCAACACCCATTACTTGAATGTTTGTAATGTTGTGTTCGGATAAGTTAACATTGCTTAGGTTAAATGTTGTATTAACTGGATCAGAATAAACATCTATATGCAATCTTCTAATTACAGGGTTGTGAATTCCATCTTCAAGATTAATATCAACTATTGCTAAGCCTGTTGAACCACCACCGGTATTTGTTACTGTGAAAATTAAATCATTTGTATTATAAGTTGCTGAGGCAACTGCATTACTCCACTGTGGTGTTACAAAAATTAGACCGGGATTATTACTATTTACAGTAATATTTAAATCATTGAGATCTAAATCACCTACAGAAATATTAATGTCTGTCGTTGTAAAGTGATGGGGTTGACTGTGTGTTAGGATAACATCAAGTAAAGTAAGACCATTTTCAGAATTTGCGATATAAGCCATGGACTCATCAGCTGAAAGCGCAGTCACATAACTACCAGAACTGGTGTCACTATAACTTCCTAAAAGTGTGTTTGTTGTTAAGTCAACAATACTTAGTGCTGTTGAATCACCAGTTAAATATGCTTTTGTATTGTCTTTAGAGAGGGTAACACCATAAATAGTACTAACGTCTGTAAATTCTGAAAGAACTACTGGAACACTTGGTGTGGTAACATCAATAGCAACTAATCCATTAACGGCATCTGCAATATAGACTTTACTACCATCCGATGAGAGTTTTATACTATACGCTTGTCCTGAAACTGTAGCATTAACTTCACCGATAAGCAATGGACTATTTGATGAAATGTCAATGACAGTTAATGTGTTTGAAAAATCAGCAATATAAGCAAGTAATCCATCATCTGAAAGTACTGCCTCTTGAGTATTCCCTGTTGTAGAAACCGTATTGATGAGCTGTGGTGTAGGAGTTGTTATATCAACAACCACAAGACCGTTAGTACTGTCTGAAATATATGCTTTTGTTTCATCGTCTGATAAAACAACACTGACGGCATTTCCTAAAGTGTCATATCTACCAATCTCTGTAATACTAAATGGATCTGTTATATCTACAACTACAAGTCCATTAACGCCATATGCGATATAGGCTTTAGAACCATCTTTTGAAGGAACTATGTGATACGCAGAACCTGAAATATTAAAGTTTCCTAATTCAAATGGAGCACCTGTAATATCAAAAAGAGATATTCCATTGGCATTATCAGCCACATATACTGTCATACCATCTAAAGAGAGCGTAACACCATAAACATTACCTGTTGTGTTGTACTCATCTAAAAGAGGAAGAGTTGTATTGGCTTCATTAAATAAAAGCTGTGGCGCTACTATAGAGAGGGTAGGTCTGTTTGGTGAAGTAGCAGGTATGCTAGTTGTAACATTGGTATCAGAAGTTAAATAAAGAGGTGTTACTATTGAAGCACTGTCAACCCAACTATTATTATCAAGATTATATTTTGCAATTGAGTTATCAGTAAAAACTGCTTTTATGAGATAATCTTTGTTATTTACTAATGCAATGGTTTGTACAGATGTAGGTGTTGATACTGGTGTCCAAAGTGTTGATACTGGTGTCCAAAGTGTTGAAACCATTCCGTCAGTAGAAATAACACTAATAGAGCTTATCACGTTAATATCGTCAAAATTTAGTGTTAATTCAGAGAGCTCTATAGTATAAAAGCCTGCAATTAAATCGTTATTTGCATTTGTCTCTTTTGCAAACACAAGAGAGGTTTCAGCCATTCCTGTATTTTTGTAAAGTGAATATTCTAAGTTTTGATTATCTTCAACATTAGCATAAAAGTTAGACAGTGTGTAACTTGAAGTACCACTATCAGTCAGGTTGTACTCAGTTAAAAGTAGCGATGACGTAGGCGCTATAATAGTCGCTCGTATTTCTGCTGAGTCAAGTAAAGAAGGATTTCCAGTAAAATTAAAAGTGGCATCAGCTTTGTAATGGAATTGATCTCTTTGTACATTAACTGTAAAGTCAGCAAGAGTATCATTAATTATAGTTTTATAATCATTTGAACTTGGGTCAAAAAGATTGACTGAATCTAAGCGATCTTGTGTGAAGTTATAATAAAAATTTTGTAGGTTTCCATTGTAGTCAACATTCACTGCAAATTCAAAATTTTGATTAACAGCTGTTGTTATAGCAGTAAAGCTATTATTTCCATCAACTACATCAGGTAAGTTATAGGTCTCAAAATTTCCATCAACACCACTAATGATAATATCTGTAATATTGACATCGGCTAAATTGACGTTATTAATTGCAAAAGAGGTGTTAGTATCATCAGCAAAAACCTCTAGTGTCAAAGAACGGAAAATATCAGGGTGAACACCATCGGATACGATAATATCGATTTGAGATGTTCCTGTAGTAAAGCTTGTATTATCAATGGTAAAGTTAAGGTCAGAAGCATTATAAACAGAACTGTTAACATCATTAATCCAGTTGGGTGTAACAGTTACAAAAGCATTACTATTATTAAGAGTAATTGTTAAATTATCTTCATCTAAATCAGCTACAGACATACTCACATCATGAGTTGTGAATTGTTGAGAAAGTACTATTTTATTAGAAATGTCAAAAATAGCGATTCCATTGGTTTGATCTGAAATAAAGGCTTTAGTTTCTGTAGAAGAAAGTGTACTGTTGTATGTATATCCGCTAGTTTTGTAACTGCTTATAATACGAATGTCAGAAGCTATCGTTACATCTAAAACCAACATACCATGGTCATCACTAATAATATAAGCTTTACTTCCATCATTTGAAAGTGTGACAGTGTAAATTGGACTTTTAGGATTATAAGTTGCCATTTGTGTAATATTACTCGGCGTAGTAACATCAAGTACTATTAAACCATGCGTTTCATCTGCAATGTATAATGTGGTTTGATCGGGTGCAAGAGCAACATCGTACGCAGGTCCCTGAGTTTTATATTCTCCTAGTTTTATAATATTCATAGGGTCACTAATATCAAGAACGACTACTCCATTGGCTTCATCTGCAATATATGCCTTAGTTCCATCAACTGAAAGTGCAATAGCTTGTGAAAGACCAAGTGTATCATATTGACCAATTTGTGTGATATTGGTGTCGTCGCTGATATCTAAAATTAGAAGACCACTACTGTTATCTGCTACATAACTGGTATTTCCATCATTGGATAATACAATATCAAGTGAATTGAACGTAGGTATACTGTCTACTAAAGTAATATTAGCTAAGTCAGTAATATTTAAAATAAAAAAGCCATTACTATTATCACTTAAGTAGGCACGCGTTTCATCACTTGAAAGTAGTACTTTATTAACATAACCCGAACTGTTGTAATCACCAAGTAAGGTAATATTATTTTCATCACTAATATCAAGGACAACTAATCCATTGGCACCATTGGCAACAAATGCTTTTGTCTCATCGCTTGATAATGTCACATGAAGTGTATTGTCTGTTAAGGCATAAGTACTTAATGGTGATGTTGGAAAAATAAGTGTTGGAACAGTTGGTGCAACAGTTGGAATTACTGTTGTCAGGTTTAAGTCGGTTGCAATAGCTCCAAAAGGATCTGTATTTATACTACTATCTACCCATATATTGTTAAGTGAATCATATTTCGCACTATTACCATCAAAATAGGTCAGTTCTAGAGTACCATAGCTTAAATAATCAAGAACTGGCAATTTAAAAAAATTATCAGGAAGATTTTGAATTTCTGATGACATAATAAGTTTGTTGTTAGTATCATAAAGTGATATAAATTGAACACTGTTTAATGCTTCAAGGTTTAGTGTTAATGTTGCTAATGTAACACTTGGTATTACTAAAATATCATCAAAATTAAGGTTGTTTTGTTCAAAAATTGTAATATTTCTATCTATGATACCATCACCATTATATGAATTTAACTGCACCGCTACGTTTTGGTTATCTCTTATATGAGGAATTGAAATATTATAGTCTACAGGGTTATTAACACTAATTCCTAGTGTTGAGTTCGCAACTACAACACCATCGATATAAGTTACTAAGTCTCCAGAAAACCAAAAGTCTGAAAGTCCTGAAAACATGAAATTTGCTTTAAGTGCTGAATAAAAATTGGCACTGCTAGTATCAATAGTAAAACTTGTATTAGCAATATTTATTTCTGTTTTATAATCAGCTAGTACCATGTCGTAAAGTTCTATTGAGTCTAGAGTCTGAGTTGTGAAGTTATAGTAGTAGCTACGAGAAATACCTGAGTGGTCGACATCAAACTTTATACTATAGTTTTGGTCTGGATTCATTATTATCGTAGATAAATTATTTTCACCGCTAAGAAGCGTATTAGCATCTGTAATAGTAATAACTTCAGAGTTACCATCAACTCCAAAAATTTGAATACTAGTAATATTGTGTTCTAATAAATTAACATTACTAAGTGTTACATTTACATCAAGCATTAAAACAGGAGCAACATAACTGGTGACGTTAAATAAAGTATTTGAAATTATGTCATCGCTTGCATTAAAATCTAATGTTTCACCTGCAGTCCCTGATGCTGTATATATAAATTCACCCGTAGCACTATTAAAATCACTAATCGTGGCAGGAACAGTACCATTGTATGAATAGGTAGGCGCCGTAATAGTGTGTTCTAAGACAAGTTGCTCCGAACTACTAATAGTGTCGGTAGTATAAATATTTGTACCATAAATTATAGGGGCATTGTTATTCCATACCGTATCGGTAATGGTACCATTTTTACTATTTGATGAGTGGTCTGTGGCACTATTCCCGATACCTTCATTGAAAGGCCAATAGCCTACAAGTCCCGCTTCATTTCCTAGTAAATGTGAATGCATCACGTGTTGAATTTCTTGTGGTGTTAAAACTTTATCCCAAAGAGAAAATTCACTATATTCGTCTTGTGTACTACCACTAGTAAAAAGAGGCCCAAGAGAACCTCCAACCGGATTGTTTACATAAGTAGACGTTGATACTAACTTGCCATTAACGTACATTTTGTACTCTTTAAGAGTCGTATCTCTAGTAACTGAAATATGTTGCCATTCATTCATGACAACTACTCCAGGACCAGTTGTTAACCCTTCATTAAAGCCACCAGTATATTCATGATCGTATGAAAGTGAACCATCGGACGCCACCATAAAGTTATAATTTACATTGTAGTCATCATCAGTATCGCCTCCAGCATATTTAGCGATAATGGGTAGAGCACCAGCTACGGTTTTAATCCAACCACTAAAACTCATATTACCCACAAGGTTATGTTCAGGATGAACACCAAAGTCGATGTTTGTAGTACTTAGTGAATTACCTAAAAAGTTTAAACGGGTCACATCACCTTTAGAAGTTGCATTATTATCGCCACCTGCAATATCTACAAAAGTATAACCGAGACGTTCATCGAAGTTATAGTAGGAAACTAAATTGGTTTCATTACCCTCTAACTGACGATGCATTGAGCCAAATAACTCACTTTCAGTTTTTGCAATATCCCAAACACGAAGTTCATCTATTTCACCTTTCCAAGGTATAGGTGAAAAGTCTGAACCAATACCAATATCCATATTAGGATTGAGAGCATTAAAAATACCTGAAAATGTGACATTACTTTCTTTAATCCCATCAACATAGATTGCATAATTTCCTCCGGTAGCATCGTAACTCATAGCGACATGATGCCAAATACCATCATTTATAATACTAGTACTAGTTAGAGAATCACTACCAAAGTCTGAAATATTAGAATTTAAAAAACCACTGTTGGAGAGAGAAAGTGTACTGTATGCAAGACCGTCTTCTCCAAGATTAAAAATCGCAGCAAAATCAGTTGTATCTTTAGTATTAATCCACGCTTCTACGGTATGACTGGTAATAGTTCCTGTGTAACTGGCTGTCGCTTTGGAAGTGGTTACACCATCAAATTGTATTACGCCACCATGTGCTTTTAGTGAAAGTTCTACAGGAGGTGTCGGAGGGGGAAAAGTACCACCACTATAGGCAAAAGCAATATTAGTATCATACGTAGCACTTGTTGATGAACCGGTATTTATAGTTGTAAAAGTCTGGCTAAAAACATCATAAGCATAAATATCGGGTTTAGAGTAAATTCCAGAATATACTTTTTTACCATCAGGGGAGAGTTGTAAGGTATGAGATTGATTTGCATCAGGATAGGTATCTGTTGTGACTGTTTTTGTTAATAAGTCAACTGTTAAAAGTTGCTGTTGCGTGGCATGAACAATATACGCTTTTGTTGCATTACTATTTAATTCGATTTGCCAGTGTGAATAGGTTGTATCATTGGTGATATTAATTTCATCTACAATATTGTCTGTTGCTGTATCAATTTTATATAAAGATACAAAGCCATCTGCATTATTATCTTTTGTTTCCATAGAGTATAAAAAAGCACCATCTGAAGTTACTTGTGCTTCTGTTAGCGTGTTACCTGTCACAATATTCGTCATTAATCCACCATTTGCTGTATTAATTACGGCTACAGGGCTATTTGTGCCATTATCAGCAAAACAAGAAGCATAAAGCTTAGCATCATCAAAACTTAAATCAAGAGAGCGAATTTGGTATCCGGTACAAATAGCAGCACTTAAAGATGTTGGGGTAGATGTATTAAGTTCAACCTTGAAAACTTCATTATTACTACTTTGAACGTATAAGTAATCACCATTATGAGAAGGTACTGACCAACCTGGACCTGTTATACCTGCAATCGTTTGCACAACAGTATTTGAAAGGGTATCAATAACACTGACAGAGTTGGCAGAATTATTACTGACATAAACAAATTTATCATCATTTGATGTTGAAACAAAATTAGGATTAGTTCCAACAGGGATTGTTTTAATAATGCTCTGAGTGATAACATCAACAACATCTACCGTACCTGCAAGATTATCAGTAACATAAGAGTAGAGCTTTCCGGGTTGACTAGTGTAAAGTTCTGTGACATCAGTTGCATTAAGTTCACGTGAATAGATATGAACTTCATCTAAAAGACCTGTAAATTGACGTCCAGGAAAATTGTTATATTCCCCTAAGTTAAATCCAGTTCCTATAGCTGGAGTTCCACTACTACCTGTTAAAGCTAAATTTCCATCAACGTAAAAGTTTGTTGAGGAGCCATTAAATGTTATTGTTACATGGTGCCACTGATTATCCCAAACATTCGCAGGGTTGAGTGTATCTCCTGTTGTATCATCACTTAACAATAAATTATTAGTTCCATTTTCACCATACAAAATGGCTTTGTTTACTCCATCATAACTAGCAATAATGGCGCCTAAATTTGTTTGTAAGTTTGCCTTTATCCAAAAGGCAAATGTTCCTACTGAAGATGTAGAGAGACCCCAACTACCATTATCTTCAAGCCAATTATCAGTTCCTAAAAATGAATAAGCGCTACCAAAACGACCGGGAACAAATACTTCTGAACCAACATCTCCAAGAACAAGGTTATAGCCATTGCCACTAGAATCATTGATATCGTTTTCAAATGCGTATTTTAAAGTAAGATTAGAGCTTATATCGGAATATAGTACTGATGTGAGAATGCTAAAAAGTGTTAAATATTTAATAATAATTGACATTATAATCCTTAAATAAAAAAATGGTAATCTGCCATTATACCATATCGGTCTTTTAGTATTATTTTTAATAATACAGAAGAGATTTAATTTAAGAAAAGATTATTATTGGGAAGAGGGTGTGGAGTTTTTAAGATTTTCTATATAAAAACACTTGTATCGTTTAAAGATACAAGAATTCTTAGTCCAAGATTTAATCTTTATCAATATAGATCCAGACCGGAGTAGTCGCTTTAATTTTGCCCGAGATACGAGGTATAGAACCCGGAACTAAAGCATTAATATCGCTAAAACCAGTATAGAATTTGTTTTGACGATTTTGAGTAATCCACAAGTAAGATGCGAAATTGGTGTTATTCGTTTTATGATTAATTAACTCATGAATTTCATCAGGAGTTTTATCTTCATTAAATCCAACAAAGTGCCAACCTGTAAAAATGAATTCTCTCGTAGCATTGACATCACTGTAGTGAGCATGAGTATCATCAAAGTATAGTGTTGTGTCTTTATTAGCAACAATATATAAACCATCTTTAGAACTAATAGTACTCATTTTTGTAAAGGGTTGCGACTTGTCATAACCCGCTTTGTTATTCCAATAACTCCAACCTATTGGAGAATACTTATAAATAACATCAATAGCATCGCTTCCAAAGATGTCATTAATACTACTATTTTCTAAACGCATCTCAAAAGGAAGTGAAATTAAATTAACACCTTCTTCAAGATCAATACTAGTGACATGACTAGCATTTAGGACATTCACATCTCTTGATTTAGTCAGTGTTCTACCATCGGCTTCAATGTAACATATTACCTGATAGAGTCCTGCATCAGTGAATGTATGTTGCGCTGTTTCTCCTGTGTATGTTGTTGGACTATAAGGATAGCCTTGGCCAACAGAACATGATTGATCCGTAATAGTGCCTAAGTCATACTCTGTAAAACCAATATCAACAGTAAGTGGAGCAATTCCTGAACTTTCAGATAGTGTTATATCAAAAGATTTTTTAACAGTTACATTAAGCATAGTCTCTACATAAGCACCTTCATCATCAGTTACTTTTAACGTAAGTGTTGATGTCCCATTAACATCTGTAAATGGAACTAGATAAGGTGATGCCATATAGGTTATTGGACTAAACGAGACTGGTGATGTTCCAGGAGAAAGACTGTTTACAGAAAAAAGTGTATAGTCCGCTTGTGTTGACGTAATCGATATATTTTTAAGATATTGCTGTGTTACTGTTACTATTATCGATGAAGATGATGCTCCTTCATAAAGTACAATATCGTTACTTTGAACATTAACATGAAGATAGCTGTTTTTAAAGTCACTATCAAAGTCATAACCGGTATCACCTAAATCAATACTACTAACTGAAGTATATAAAGCGTAACTTCTGCCACTATTAGAAGCCGTTAATAATTCAAATATAGGAGTAGTTCCGCCTTCATTAATCGTCCAACGCTCACCGGTGATTCCATCTGTTGAGTCAAGTAGAACATCACGTCTGAAATATCCAGTAGTGTTGAGTTCGACATTAAATATTCCAGATGCATTAACTACTGATACATATTCATTTGTACCATCAAATAATATAACATGAGTGATGTTTAAATCGTTATTTAGTAAAGTTCCACTGTAGTTATGTAGCAATATTACTGGTGTGGCACTTGGCACTATTGCAGGATTAAACTGTGAAAGTTCAGCATTAATACTTAATGAAGTAGAAGTAGCACTAATAGTAGTTTTAAACACAGAACTTGAAGTCGAAATTGTATCTTCTCGTTCAAGTGTACCATCTTGAAAATTGTAAAAATAATTTTCATAACTACCATTATTATTAACTTCAAAAATTATAGAGTAGTTTTGATCGAGATTTGTTATAGTTGGAAATAACTCATTTAGACCATTACTAAGACTTGTATAGTTATGCTCTTCAAGATTTCCATCTACTCCATGAAGTGAAATAGTAGTAATGTTGACATCGGTTAAAGTAACGTTGTTAATATTTAATGTACCACTTACACTAGCAGGGGTATAAAGCTCAACATAAAATTGTTGGTGAATAGGTGTATGAACTGAGTCATTAACATCTACAGATATTAATACTGTACCTGTTATGTTATCTTGGTTCTCAAGTGTATAGCCTAAACTAGATGAATTATATTGTGTTTCTATATAGTTCTGTGAACCTGGGCTTACGTATACCAGTGAAGCATTGTCTGAGAGTGCTGTTACTGTTAAGGTATCTAAATCTGCATCACTTATAGAAATATTAATATCTTCTGTAGAGAATGTTGTTGGGAGTTGTAACGTTAATGTTGTATCAATAACTGCAACACCATCGGTATAGTCAGCAATGTAAACTTTACTACCATCTTTTGAAAGAGCAAGGTTAAGTGCATAATTTGGAGTATTAAAAGTACCTAGTACCTGTGGTGAATTAGTAGTAACATCTAAAACAACCAAACCATTTGAATCATCAGCGACATAAGCAATTTTTTCGTTGGGTGAAAGTACAACATTAAGTGATTTCGTTAACGTTGTTAAACTTCCTAAGGGTGTTGGAATCGCTGAAGTTATATCTAAAATAACAAGACCATTAGTATTATCAGCAACATATGCTTTTGTTTCATCTTTTGATAAGGTGATATTTTGAGCATACCCAGTAGAATCGTACGTCCCTATATGTGTTGGCATATTAGACGTTATATCTAAAACGACAACTCCTGCACTACTATTGGCAAGGTATGCTTTGGTTCCATCTTGTGAAAGAGTAATACCTAAAGCAAAACCAGAAGTACTATAGGTCTCTAAAAGTATTGGATTATTAGCTGTAATATCTAAAACTACAAGACCATTTGTATCGTCTGCAACATAGGCCTTTGTTCCATCGTTTGAAAGTGCAATATCATAAGCACGACCTACTGTGTCATAAACACCTATTTGTGTAGGAGTGTTAGTAATATCAAAAACAACAACTCCTCCTGTGTAATCTGCTACATAAGCTTTTGTTTCATCATCCGATAAAGTTACGTTTTGTGCGATACCAGGAGTGGCATAGTTTGTTGAAATATTAGTATCAAGATTTAATACAACTAAACCATTACTATCGTCTGCTATGTAGGCTATTCTTTCATCTTGGGAAAGCGTGATTGTATTACTGCTTCCTGTTGTACTAAAACGGTGTATAAGAGGTTGTTGCGTATTGTTAGGATTAAAAAGTGGATCAGTAAGGTTGACACTTAATGTTGGTGTATGTGGTGCACGTTGTGGTGGTGTTGGTAAACTTAATCCATCTATCGCAACTATGGAAGAACCATGGCTAACTGCTGAATCTAACCATTTACTGTTTGTTGCGTCATAAACTGCTTGTTCACTTGAAATATAACTTACTGAAGCATAATAAATAGTACCTGTTATTAGTGGAAAATTAAATGTTGATGTTGTGGGTTCATCAAAAATGACGGCAGTATAACTTTTGTTAGCATCATTTGAACCAAAGAAAAAGTCAGTGACATTATTGTCTGCAATTGTGACTGTAGTTGCCGCAATAGAAACATTGTATTCAGACATGACAAGATCAGAGTCCGCAGGATAATGACTTAGAAGTGACATAACATATTGAAAATCTCCAGGAATATCTGCAGCAGGATAATCAGAAAGTAATAAACCAACATGAGAAGTACTATCTACAAGAAACGGTGTACTATATTGAGCTGAAGGTGATGCCATTAATTTGGTGGGGTGCATTTGTGTATAGGCACTCATAACAGGAGCATTATAAACATAGTTAATATAGTCGTTTAGAAGTAAACCTGAATTCCCCCCAAAATTGACTGTTACGTCAAATTTTGCATAGGTACTACCATCAATAGGCATATTGAACGTTGTGTTTGTTCCAATAATAAGTAAATAATTTGATGGGTTTAGTGCGACGAAAGTAGATGATTCTAAAACAGGATCAACGCCATAATTGTTATAATAATAAGGTATTACAGTACCTGCTGTTGTGTTAATATCAACAACAATAGTAATGTTAGCATCAGCGTTTACCGATGTTGATAATGTTATATTTCCATCTGATAAACTCTCAGAACCTGAAACAACAGTAGTAATATTAGTGTCATGATCAAGAATTTTAATAGCTGTAATATTCTGTTTTGTTAGGTTAACATCACTTACATTTAAAGTCACCATATAGGCGTGAAGTGATAGGGAAAATAGTGAGAAAAAAAGAAGAAATTTTAATATATATTTCATGTGTATGTACCTT
>Ga0233442_1002449_pt1 | contig 12363 bp, 8 predicted proteins | sample SI_123_September_3_FD_182789 | JGI IMG/M metagenome (GOLD analysis project Ga0233442, IMG submission 182789) | Seawater microbial communities from Saanich Inlet, British Columbia, Canada - SI_123_September2016_150_MG | ecosystem: Environmental > Aquatic > Marine > Inlet | place: Canada: British... | reverse complement strand
AGAAAACTCTTGACAAAAAACAGCGCTACCGCTATTATATTTTTTTGTAAAAAATCACCCTCAAACCGTATGGAAAATTGTCTTATTTTTACCTGTTTTCTGTCCAACGATTGGGGCTCACCTTATGCTGCTGGTCGATGCACCTGGCGATACCAATGGGTACGAGCGGCTACCCAACTGCCTGGCATCCCTAATGGCCTCGGAGACAATCTGGCTTCGGTAGGCTTCAACATCACGTTCAGCTCGAGACTGGGAACCTTGGCGATACCGGTAGCTCCCACAGCGGCTGTTGAAATCGTTGACGATTCGGTTGAACTCATCGATGCCCGCATTGTTGTCGATGACGTCTCGCATCGCTTCAATGCGAATGCCTTCCCGGATACACCAGCGGATTTCCGGCACGGACAGCACGTTGTTGGTGCCGACCGAAGGCTTTGTATATTGCAGTCCGGCGCTTTGGGTCGTGCTTGGCGTTTGAACTGTCGGAGACGGGGTGCTCTGCGGGTAGCTGTAGCTTTGCGAGGACGAAGGCGGACTGTATGAGGGTTTCTTGTTGCTTTGGTCTCCACTATTAATCAGCCAGATCACAAAGATGACGCCGATAATGCCAAGAATCCATTTGCCGCCCGAACCACCGCCGCTTTTGCCAGAGCTCACGGTTTCAATAGGCGGAGGAGAGCTTGTGGTCTTCCGTTCGGTTTCGGAGGTGGCTGCTTCTCGTTGAGGCTGGGGTGGTTGCTTAGGTGCTGAGGGCTTAGCCTCCGCTTTTGGCTCCGGCTTTATAGGCTCATCGATACCACTGACCTCGGATGCCAAGTCTGAAAGCCCGGAGAAGCCCTTTTTGTTCTTGTCGCTATCACCAGACATTGGCATCGCCCCCTTCCATTTCGCATATAAATTTCATTCCGAGCTCCCTCATATGAACGTCAGCCCCCAAGCGCCCAGACCACTAATACCAATGCACAAGAGAATCATCGGGGCGCATCCAGAGTTTTTCTTTTTGGCGGGCATTCCCGTTTCCGGATGTCCGTGCGCCTGCGCCAGGTCACCGATCATCTTTGGCTGGCCACTTACTCCCAACTGTCGAGCCAGTATCTCGAAAAACCTCCGCTTGACCGCCTGCGAGCTTGTGTCGCTTTCATAATCACCAAGGTTCAATCGTGTCTCGCCGGTGAAGAGACCAATCATCAGCGGTCCCATTTTGCTGCCACCCTCGGCTTGAAGGAGCTCGCCAGCTTCGCTACCGAGCATTTTGGCCAACATGCCCATATCGGCCTGCTCGAGGGCAATGGTCATGATCGGCCGGTGCGATGGTCCATGAGGATTCCTATCGATACGGTAGAAAACCGACATGGCGTAGTGATAGATCATCCCCCGGTACTCGGCCTTCTTCCCCTGCATTTCCATGGTGAGGTCAAGAACGGTCTTCGGCTTCTTCTGAAAAGTCAGGAAGAAATCCCCCCAGACCCAGGTCTCGCCAGCATCGACGCTCGACCATGGAGCCGGAAGAGTCGGCCACTTTGTCAGCTCCAGCAAGGCGAACACCGGCTTTTGTGGTGCTGAAGGCTGTGGACTGGTTTGACGAGGCTGAGACTGTGGGAGAGCCCCGGTATCCGATGTCAGATCACTGAGGCCTGAGAATCCGCGTTTGTTGTCTTTATCCATACTGTTGCTCCCGTTCATTGCATGCTAATAAACATCCAGGCAATCAGGCCCAGAGATATTGCAATGTGCCACTTATCAAATGTCCGTAGCGGAGCCTTTCCGAGAAAACGGTATCCGTTACCAGTTGGTATTACCCGATATCTGCTTATCGGAAAAATGGGTATTGCAAAAAATACGAAATAATGGGTAGAAAGGTACGATCCTGATGCAGGGTCATGGTCAGTTGAACCATACATCGTTGTGCCAATCCCGTTTATTGTATGGAGACTCGGAGCAGATGAGATGGGTATGAGGTCCCCATAAAGCCTATCGTTATCTCTAACAGTGCTGAGGTTCTTCTGGATTCTTGATTTTACCTCTTGGCTACTGGCGTACTTGAAGGCCTCTTCAAGGAATGCAATGCACGGCTTCCACTTTTCCGTTTTGTTGCCGTAAACAACTGCGCAATGCATCAGGGTCAGTGCAATCTCATCTTTTCCTTGCGAGAGAATTTCGGCACCGGGTTTTGATGCTGACAACTTCGCTATAAGCTGGGGCGCAGTATTCATAACTTTCTGCGCCTCCCTATCAGCAGAGGTTGGTTGCTTTTCAGAGCTCTCCAGCGCTGCTTTACAAAGATCAGAAATCGGGTCGAGTAACCGGCTTAGCTTTCTTCGCTCCGCTATCTCGCCAAGTGCATCTGCGTCCTCAGCGGTGCGTTCGGCAACCTCGCCAACCTCCGCGAATACTTCCTGCAGCATATTCGTGAGTTGCTGCGAGAAATCGAGCTTGCCGTGCTCATTGAACATATGAATCGCCAGGCCGCGAACCAGACCGGCAACGCGGTGACTGGCATCGTGATCGAGCCCTCGGCTCTTCGTGCTGACCTGAATCGGCTGAGCAACGGTATCCCAGTTCTTCACAACCTGGATTAGCTGGTTCACCATGGGGGCCAAGGTGGAATCGGACCGTTCTGCATCGACGGCTGCGCGCAGTTTCTCGACAAGGGCTCTTATGTTCCCTTCTTCCTTGTCTAGAAATCCCTGTGCCTCCACCTCATAAGAATCAATAAGATCGGCTATCAGGATAGGGCCGTGTTCCTCCCCATCGTCAGTCGCGGATTCAACAGCAACGGTGACTGCCTCCACGAGTTCTTTTGGGGAAAGGTTGTCGAGGACCGACTTGATGACCTGGCGATAGTGCCTCCGCCGTTCCTGGATTTCAGTTTCAACGGCTGAGAGGTCCGATACTTCCGGAAACCCCGAAACAACCCGTTCTTCGTTGATGATCACGCTCAGTTCTTCAGGGTCGATATCCTCAAATGCCCATGAGATTTCGAGAATCCATTCCGCCACGTCATCAGCATTGTGATCCTGCAAACGAGCGAGGCCGGATGCAAGCAAGTTGGCCCGAGCAATTGACGACAGGTTATCGACCGCAAGCAACTTCGTTGGCGAGGATTCGATGAGCGACAACACCTCTCCGGCTCGTTTCGGTCCAATACCGGGCAGCCAGGCAACTTCAGCGGAGAGCCTTTTCCGGGGATTGGTCAACTCCGAACGCGCCTCCATGCACTCATTTGAGTCGAACAGAAGGCTGCGTTCATCGGCCAATTCCATGATCCGCCGACGGTTATCGCGGGGGCTGGCATTTAGAATGTGAAAATGATTTTGTAAAAGGTCCATGCTCCCCTCCGGTTACTTGTCATCCCAGACGAATCCGATGCGTCTGCTTTTTTTCTCTTGGTCTTTAGGAAGGCTGTTCAACGCTGCCTCAATGCTGGTTTGATCGAGCTCTGTCTTCCCGGCCTTGGCAGCGAGCCGTGCGGCCTCGCGTATGACAAACGCCGAGTCGGAGAGAGCTTTGCCGGTAAGCGCATCGAGGATCTTGTTCACGTTAAGATCATCAGCTTTCGGCAGCTTGCTCAAGAGTGAGTCCACCAGCGAAGCCACTTCTTCCCTCGACGGCATGCCAACCTCGATGATGTGGTCAAACCGGCCGCGACGCAGAATGGCCGGATCGATCATCTCGATCAGGTTCGTCATGGCGACAATCAGCACCTTGTTCTTGATGGCTTCCGGAATCCGCCGAAGGAACTCGGCTACTTCCTCGACGTGATGCAAGCCGGACGAACTGCCAGAGCGCCTGTCTGACAGGAAAGATTCCATCTCATCAATGACGATAACGGACGGAGCGCCATCAATCGCCTTGTCAAAAACCTCGGAGATCTTCTTGCTGGTTTCGTGAATGTAGGGGCTGCCCACACTGTTGGAATCAATCGAGTAGCTGGGCCAATCGATAAACTCGACAAGACGTTCCACGGCAAAGGTCTTTCCACAGCCCGGCGGCCCATGCAGGACGATGGCGGAAGGAAAATCGATGCCCAAAGCCTGGTACTTCTCGGCATTGAAGATGATGTCGATGACGTGTTCGTTAAAAAACTCTTCGAGCTGTGGACGCCCAGGAAGCCTGAAGACTTTAGCCTCGTCCAGTTCTTCTGGGGATTGCGGATTTTCAGGTTTGACAGCCTCCTTGGGGATGGTGGTTTTTGCTTCGGTCTTGGCTTGAGAGGCGGGTTTGCGCTTAGCCAGTAGACCCGCATCAGCAGGTACGCTAAACCCGGCGGTCTTCACTATTTCGGCCAGATCGCCAGCAGGCATCCACCCTGTCAAGTTGGTCAAACGCCTGAAGGACTCTGTGGAGATGACGACCCCTCCGGTTATCCAAGTACCCAAAACCACTTCATCATCGACGTGGGGTGTCAGCGTCCAGGCCGGGAGCAGTCTGGAGTACTGCTCCACATAAACAGCATCATGAAATGAGGCATCCTGCGATAGCTTCCGAGACTCTCTGAGGGCGAAAGCGAAGGCCAGTGCATCAACCTTGCTTTCGGGCGACTTGCCATTTTCAACTGGAGTCAGGGAGTACTTCTTATGGCTGCTCAGACTGCGGAATGATTCAGTTCCAGACGAAACCTCTGTGAACAAGGATTCGTCGAGATAACCGCAATCATTCCACTTCCGCATCAGCTCCGGGTGCGTGACCAGAATATTGTTGGAGCCATTGGTATCAAAAATCTGCCAATCGTCACAGGAATAGAGGAGTGACCGAATTTTCGAACCATCCGGCAAATCGTACCCTTTAGGCAACCATAAGTCGTTCTCCATAAATCATCCCCTTATAATATTGGCTACATCGAACATCTCGTTGTCTGGGCTGCCGCCGATCTGAATCATCGAAAGCTGGGCGACAACGGCGCGAAGTTTTTCAATGTCATCTGAGCGCATGAGTTGCGTGCCGATCTGGGCGAGTTCCTCGAAACGGTGCTTATCTGCAAACAAATGGGGTGAGTTGATCATCGATTTGAACCGCTCGACCACGAACCAATCCTGCCGCCAGAGGATCTCGAAATTTTTGCCTTTCAGCTCATCTATGTGGTGCTCGAAGTCTTTGTCATTTCTGTCGATTGAGCGCTGTGCAGTTTTTGCCAGATTGTCAAAAGCTGACGCCTCGGATGGTCGGGCATGTTGGCGGATATACTCATCAAAGAAGGACACGACGCCGTCGAGGTCAATCTGCCGGATTTCCTTGAGATGCTCCTTTCGTACCTGGGCAAGGAGTTTGCGAGCCTCAAGAACCTTTTCCATGGCCTCTTGAGACTTCTCTGTTTCTGCTTCATCGGGATCGAGCGAGACTGCAGATTCAAGTTTCTGCCGTGCTTGGTCCAGTTTCGGGTTCTCCACGACCTCGTTGATCTCGTCGATGCGATTCAGGGTTCGTTCGCCTTCTTCGACAACCATGACGGCCGCTGCAGTGTAGTCGAGTTGTCCCTCCTGGCGGGAATAGAAGTTCTTACCGGAGTGGAAAGTGCCGCCGATACAGGGCACAGAGACCTTAATATTGATGTTGCCGGAGTCTAGGATCTCGTATTCACATTCCAGATCGGCACCGGCGGGAATCACGCCGTCACCGAAATCGGAGCCGGAAATCTTCAATACCCCGATGGGGCGGTTGTCGGTAATGGGGTCCTCGATTTCGCCCTCCCAAAGCTTCAGGTTGAGTGACCCCGAGGCACCAGATTTTAGCGACTCAGCCGCTTTGAAAATCTTTTTGCCCTTCTTAGGCAGCGAGTCACCCGAGCGAACCAAATAGTCGAGTACCGGTCGCCCGCCGAGTTTCTCCAATACCTCAATGCCGACCGAGTGAGAGGCTGGAATGGCATCTACTGAGGCAGCGGTTCGGGTAATGACGATCTTGTCCTGTTCCAGGGCAATGGGTCCGCCTACGGAATCGAAAACAAATACCTTGAAGGTGTTGTCGCCGGTTTTTGTCAGGGTGACGTCGATGGTTGCGCCATGCTTGAGAGGCAGTCGGCCGGAGGTCCAACCAGTATCGACGCAGTCGACCTGAAACTCTGAGCCTGACGCAGCTTGGCCAGCCAATTGAACAGCGATCTTGGCCTTAACGTCCGGTGTACGGGCAATGTAGTTGAAAGACAGCGCCAGCCCACCGCCAGAGGAAATCTGCCCACGGGTGTTTTTGCGTGATCGGTTCTGGGAGCTCCAGTCGATGGATTCGGCAAACAGGCTCGCCCCTTCGGCCACGGCCGTCATGGGATTCACATCGGTGTTCCCTGGAATCCCCAGCTCAAAGGCAACTTTGTCGCGCAGGGGTTTGTAATTGGTCGGTCCACCGACGAACACAATGCGCTCCAGGTCGTGCGGAGATAGACCCGCCTTATTGAGCGTTTCTCGAGCAGACTCGATTGATTCACCAACGCGTTCGGCAATGAGCTTGTCGTAGGTGTCACGCTGCAGAGGAATATCGAGATAGATTTCATTGCCGTTGAGATCCCTTACCCGAGCCTCGGTTTCCGAGAGGCTGATGACCGAATCCTCGCGGGCTGATAGTTCGATCTTGGCGCGTTCGGTGGCCCAGATGGCCAGACGAAGCAGCGACTTGAAGCTCGGATTCACAGAAAAGTCTTCTGGGAGGTCGAAGTTTTCCAGCAACCAAGGGCGGACAACGTTATCGACAAGGACGCGGTCGAAATCCCGGCCGCCACACATGGCGATACCACCGTGGGCGAGAAGGTTAACCCGCCCACCAATGCTTTCAGCAATGGCGATATCCAGTGTGCCGCCACCCAGGTCATAGATCAGGAACATGCCGTCGGTATTGCGGGCACGCATAACACTCATGACCGCGGCAACCGGCTCCTGCATAAGCGCGACCTTGCCGAGACCTGCCATGCTGGCGGCCTGCATGGTGGCGTCCTTCTGCATCTGGTTAAACGCCGCAGGAACGGTGATAACGGTTCCGGTATCGGGATCATTCCTGATTTCTTCCGGCATATAGCCGAACAGAACCTTCAATACCTCTGCGGAGCATTCTTCGGGAGTTTTGGTGAGGTTCACCGCAGAAAAATGCACGGGCGTGCTCGTTCCCACAAGCCGCTTGAACAACATCGCAGAGTTATCCGGACTATGCGGAGCGGAATCGTAGGCCCGCTTGCCCACGTATTTGTTGCCGCGCCGATCGATATAGATCGCCGATGGCGTCACATCATTTTGTTCAGGACTCTTCCAGATGCGGGTTTCGGAGCCGTCATAGGAACAGATCGCGCTGTTTGTTGTACCCAGGTCAATGCCAACGAAATTTTTCATAGTTCCACCTTCCTCAAAGTGACGGTTCCTGTCTTAACCAAACCTTCTTTCCCCATAATGATCGGCTCGAGCATCTGTTCGACCATCAAGGCATCCTTCGCATCGAATTCTTCGATATTCAGTGGAGTGGCGGCCATGCCGGGATCGAAGGGATGCCCCTCAACGTTGACGATCCTCAGTTCCGCCTGCTCCAAAGCCTCTTCGACTTTTTTGATGAACCACCGGAACTGGCTTTTGTATCGGTTCTGTTCTCCGGCATCGAGCTTCGTGAGCAGACGATCGAACACTCGGCCAAAGCGCCAGGATTCAACCGCCATGCTGATCACCGCATTCCTCATGGCCTCGGGGGCCGTTGTGGTTTGTTCAGAGTCCGCCATATTTTTCTCCGTATCTTATTTAGATTTTCTTGCCTTAGCGATCATATACATCCAGCTCTTTAATAGTGTTCCCGTATATACCCATATGCCTTCTCGAAAAGTTCCTGCTCTTTATGAAGCTTATATTTGAAGAGCGTCTGTCGGAGAACCTTTTGAATTTCCTTTTGTCCGGCGTGCGTGCTTTGCCAGCCATCGAACCGGGTTACCCGAACGATCTTGTCGATGTCCTCAACCACATTGGCAATGATCTGCGGGGTGGTGCCGTTCCTTAGTTCAAGGAATATTTCAGTCAGGGCCTGCTTGTCGTCCGGTATTACTTCTTCATGGGTCTCGTTTTCAAGGCGGACCATATCCCGGGCGGCATCAAGGAGTTCCTTCAACCAGTCCAGACTGCTTAACACACCAGCTTCATATTTATCCTTGAGGCGTTCAAGGCGCTGTCCCAGCTCTTCAAAACGCGGATCATTCTTGGAGCGGACCTTGGCCATAAGCGAAATGTTCAGCTTCTTGGCTTTTTTCTTTCGCTCTTCTTCGGTCAATTCAAAAACAGACTCCGCATCCATGACCAGTTCGTCAATGTCATCTCTGATTCGATCAATGTCAGTGTTCTCATGGATCAGTTTGATGGTTTCAGGCCCGAGCGATTCCCAGAGCAGTGAGCCTAATCCACCCACGGGTTTAATAGATTCATAGACCTGTGCCAGCCAACGGTAATCTTTACGGAAGGCATTCAGATAAGGATCGGGTGTAATGGCCTCCCAAAATCGTTTCAACACATTGAACTGAGCCGCAAAGGCATCTTTCTTTTCATTGCCTACAAGGCAGTCCTGTGCAGCAATCAGCCCTTCATAGCCTTCAACGGTCCGATCGACTCCGGGGAAATATTCCAAACATTTTCCAATTGCTTCAGGAAATAGCTTTTTGAAAGCCTCAACGCTCTCCACCACGCCTTCGATTTCCTTGGGATCGTAATCCAGTGCCTTTGCAACATTTTCAAACACTCCGAGGTAATCAATAATCAGGCCATGCTTCTTTGTGTCACTGTAGAGACGGTTGGTACGGCACATGGCCTGAAGCAGTGTATGATCCTTGAGCGGTTTATCCAAATACATGCAGTAGCAGATTGGCGCATCGAAACCGGTGAGCAGCTTAGCTGTAACAATAATGACCTTAAGCGGGTCAGTGGCATCACGGTAACGATCAAGAAGTTGTTCCTGAGCTTCAGGGCTGGCATCGATCCCTTGCCACCGCTTGAAGTCTCCCTTCTCAATTGGAAGTCCTAATTTCTGCCATTTAAGCCAATCCGGTGCTATTTTTTTAGGTTTTCCGTTTTCATCGGTTTCTTTTTCAATCGTGCCCTGGGAAATGTTCATCACCACTTCAACAGCATCTTTTCCGAGTTGCTCGCAAAGGAGATAATACATCCGAACCACAGCCTCGCGGTCATAAACGACGACCATCCCTTTGAACTGTTTTGGGGCGACGTGGCTTTGATAGTGATTCGTAATATCATCAGCGATGGCAGTTATGCGCTTGGGTGCTTTCAAAAGATGCGCCAGCTTTCCGGCCTTCTGAGAGATAAAAGCTTTCTCTTCCTCATTAAGGTTGTTTTGCTCCGCCAGTTCATCAAATCCCTGATCGATGGTTTCCCGGTCAATGCGCAATTCAACCAGACGAGGTTCGAATTTGACAGGCAGAGTCGCCTCATCACGAATAGACTGTTTGTAGGAATAGCGATTGAGATATCTGCCCGGGTCATTGGGAGCGCCGAACAGCTTAAAAGTGTTTCGTTCAAGACCTGAAATCGGCGTACCGGTCAATCCGAAGAAAAAGGCGTTCGGCAGAGCCCAGCGCATCTTTTCGCCCAGACTGCCTTCCTGCGTGCGGTGAGCCTCATCCACCAACACGATGATGTTATCCCGAGGATTTAAACCATCGGTGTTGTGTTCATCAATTTCCACTTCATCGAATTTGAAGACGGTTGTGATAAGAATCTGCCGGGAGTCCTGCTTCAAATCCTGAGCAAGGGCCTTACAGGATTTTACCGGCGTGACGTTTTTAGTCGAAGCGTTATTGAAAACCGAATTGATCTGACTATCCAGATCCACACGGTCAACGACCACCACCACCGTCGGGTTTTTCAGGTCGGGATCTGCTTTGAGCATCTGCGCCGCAAACAGCATCAAGAGTGATTTACCACTGCCCTGAAAATGCCAGATCAGTCCCTGACGCGCATCTTGTGTCTTTACACGCTCAACAATGGCTTTGGCCGCTTCATATTGCGGATAACGAGGCAGAATTTTGATTTTGAAGCTTGGTTTGCCTTCTCCCTGCTTGACTGTTGAGAACACCACAAACGACTGCAGAATTTCCAATAGTGTCTTCGGGTGCAGCAGACGCTCCGCACTCTTCAGCACCGTGCGCATATCCTGCGGTATTTCTTCCCGTTCCTCGGTGCTGTGCCATGGAGCCCAGTTTTTGAAACGGGCACCAATTGCGCCGTAATAGAAGGTCTTTCCCTCCGAGGCGAAGCAGAGCAGGTTCGGCACGAAAAAGGCTTTCTGATTTTCCCAGTAATGCTTTTGACCACCCAGAAAATCCGCCGCGCCATCCTGCCAACTAATGGCATCGCGCACCGGTGTTTTTACCTCACCGACAACGAGCGGCAGCCCGTTGACATAGAGGACCAGATCAAAGTAACAGTCTCTCGTACCAGTGAACTGAACCTGTTGGCTGACCACGAAATGATTATTCTGAGGGGTATCAAAATCGATTAGATGGATCGTGATGTGTTCACCATCTTTTCCCAAAGGCATGGAAACACGGCCCAATAGCCAATCCTGAAAAATCTCATTGGCCCGGATGAGCCCGCTGTAACCTGCTTCCAGCAGAACGCCACGCAGGCGGTGGATCACTTCATCCGCCAGATCCGGGTTGGCTGCCAGTGGTTTATTCAGCCTGCACAGCGCTTCTTTAAGCCAGGTATCGACAAAAACATCCTGCGGCTGCTTGCCGTAGAGCACCAGATTTTCACCATGGACATATTTCCATTTAAGGTCTCTGTTGCTTGCAATGTATTCAGCCGTTTCTTCAGCTACCATGCCGGTCTGAACGGTAACGGGCTTGCCAACAAGCTGATCCCGCAGAGCATTCTCGATGGTGTTCATCTCATTGAAGCTCATTGGACACCTCCGTTTCCGCTAATTACAAAATTTCTAACATTAGTTATATTATTGATTTTGCTCTGCAGAAGTTTCTTTTGAGCATAGATGGAAAGGAATACGCGCTCCAAATGACTTGATTTTGTTTTGAAAGATTTTGGAAGTTTTGTTTTGAGTAAAGTATTCCAGTCAGCCCTTGGCATCTTAGTCCCTTTTGCGCTATTCATGGCTATTTGAGAAAAGCGCGAACTTGTAAGAATTGAAGCTATCACAACATTTGAAACGTTCTCCTTTGCTTCAATAACGATTAAATCTGAAGAGCATAAACCAGCACACGGCGTAATCGCTGCTTTGCGCAAATATGGTCGGATTTTACCGTATAAAATATTCCCTTCATAAAATTCAGCTTTCGCACTCACCACATCAGCAATATCACCACAAGAAGGAATATCAACATTTACTGGTTCGAGATGCTCAAAACCAACATACTTTTTCTGTGTGTCAAATGGTGGTTGTACAAGAACTCTCTTTTCCTCACATAAATCACCAAGTAGAACTGATCCGTCTTCGCGATTGAATTGTTCCACAATGGTGTTTTCTAAGAGGACATTCAGAGAATCGATTGATTCCTTGGTTTTTCTATCAACTTCCTCCAACTTCTCCAGCACTTCGAGGATCTCTTTTTGGCGCTCAATTGGCGGCAGAGGGAATTCAAATTCTGCGATCAATTTCCATTTAGTTCTTTTTGAAAGTGATCCCGCTGAGTTCGCTATTGCGAAATCATGAAACGCCTCTGAAAGCATTATGAATTTAAGTAGATCAGGAATAAAAAAGGAAACTTTTTGGGGGCGTATTACAATAAAATCAGCTGAACCAATACAATCATGAGGAGATACTGCTACTCTTCTGAGATAAGTATTTCGCTTTGGATAAATGATATCGCCCTTTTTTATCTTGAATGCTTGTGCTTTTAATACCGTTTCACTACCCCAAGAATCAACCTTTAGAGAGCCTGAAACAATATGTTCCAATCCTATGAATTTTTTTTCATCCCCACTTTTCGGGGGAATTCTTTCCACAATATTCTTGGCAATCTCTCCGAACTTAACGATCTGCCATCCGTCCTTTATCTGTTTTTCTGAAAGTTCTATTGCCATAGTTACACCTGTATTCCTGATTCTGCCTTCTGATAGCGCACTGGCTTCGACAGCTTAATAATCCTGTTTTCATCCACAGCCTTCTTTAGCCATGTATTGAGCTGTGTTTTGTTCACATCCAAAGTTTCGGCAAGTTCCTCGGCTGTGGCCGGGCAATCCAGTTTATTCAAAATGACTGGCAGAACGACCTGATATATTGATGCGGGGCACTCCGGTGTTTTGACTTCGGGCTCAACTACAGACTCTGGTTCAGCGATTGCTGGTTTTTCTTCCACAACCTCGGTGGCTGGTGGCGGCTCTTCAGCGGGAGCAGTTTCTTGGGCTGCCTGAAAATCAAAGAGGCTTGGATTCTTTGGAT
>Ga0233442_1002445_pt1 | contig 12389 bp, 11 predicted proteins | sample SI_123_September_3_FD_182789 | JGI IMG/M metagenome (GOLD analysis project Ga0233442, IMG submission 182789) | Seawater microbial communities from Saanich Inlet, British Columbia, Canada - SI_123_September2016_150_MG | ecosystem: Environmental > Aquatic > Marine > Inlet | place: Canada: British... | reverse complement strand
TATTGTTATTAGTAAAATGGATCAACTTCCTCAAGATAAATTAATGCAAAGAATCATGGAATATAATAAATTTTCTGATCGTTTTGAAGCATTAATTCCAATGTCTGTTAATAAAAATGTAGGAAAAGAAGACCTATTAAATGTTATTGTTAAAAATCTTGACGAATCTCCTTATCTGTACAATCCAGAAGAATTGACAACAGAGATGATTCGTGATATTTATAAAGAATTTATCCGTGAAGCTATATTTGAAAATATTAGTGATGAGATTCCTTATGAATCTGATGTCATAATTGATAAAATTGATGATGCAACAGACGAAAGTGTAGAGAGAATTCGTGCCACAATTATTATTGAAAAAGATTCTCAAAAAGGTATTATAATTGGTAAAGGCGGAAATGCCATTAAACGAATTGGTAGAGATGCCCGTCTTAAAATAGAGACTCTTTCAGGTAGACAAGTTTATCTTGATCTTTTTGTATCTGTTAAAAAAGGGTGGACAAACGATAAAAAGTTTTTAAATGAGATTGGATATATTCTTTGAGACTCCACTTTGTTATACTACTAATAACACTAATTACTTCAGAAGTTAGTGCTAATAGAATTTTAGATGCTTATCGTTTTGATGGTATAAAAAACGTAGAAAAAATTCTTGATAATCAATTAACATCACCAAAAGTTTGGGAAAAGGTAATCTCAGATCTTGATACTAAATTTGGCTATATTGAAGCGCATACAACTTTTTTAGCATGTGATAAAGAGAAAGCGACACTAGAACTTTATGTTCGTGACAAAGAAAACAAATTTCAGCTCCAAAACAGTTATAAAGCATTTACTGGAAAAATGGATGGTGATAAACAACGCGAAGGCGACCTTAAAACCCCAGATGGTATTTATACTTTAAAACGTAAAATAGATAATGTAGACTCATTTTATGGACCAATGGCATTTGTTACGTCTTATCCTAATATTTATGACAAAATTCAGGGAAAAAATGGATCTGGAATTTGGATTCATGGACTTCCCCTTAATCAAGAACGGGACACCTTTACAAAAGGCTGTATAGCAATAAATAATAATGATATAACGTGCTTAGATGAAAAAATGCTACTTAAGTCAACACTTTTAATGATCGATGAAAAAATAAATTTACATCATACAAAAAAAGAACTTTCTCAAATTTTAGCATCACTTTATCAGTGGAGATATGCATGGATTTATAATGACCTAGAGCTTTACTTATCCTTTTATTCCACAGATTTTATTCATAGTAATGGAAAAAAATATCATCGTTTTGTTGATTATAAAACACGTGTTTTTTCATACAATGATAAAAAAACAATTATTTTTAGTAAAATTGCAATTGTTCCTTATCCAAGCAAAGATAAAAATTTATTCCAAGTTCGTTTTTATGAAAAGTACAAGTCAAGGCGTTCTACATTTAATGGAAATAAAATATTAATAGTAGAGTTAATTAACAATACTATGAAAATCGTTACAGAAAAATAATGCTTAAGTTATTGTTATTAATATTTTTAATGTTTTCATCACTTTATTCATCTGATTTTTCACTTATTAAAAAAGAAACTTCTAAAAAAGACCCTACACTTCTAGTTATTGGTGGCATTCACGGTAATGAACCGGGTGCATATTATGCAGCAGAAATTTTGGCACAAAATTACGATATTTCAAAAGGAAATCTCTGGATAATTCCTAATCTAAATCGTGAAAGTATCATGAAAAATCAACGTGGAACTCATGGGGATATGAATCGAAAATTTTCAAATATCTCTACAAAAGACCAAGATTATACTGTAGTAACAGAAGTTAAAAACATTATAAAAGATCCAAAAGTATCATTAATTTTAAATTTACATGACGGCCATGGATTTTATAGACAAAAGTATCAAAATACAATTTTCAACCCCCAATCTTGGGGTCAAACCTGCGTTATTGATCAATTTGAAATGCAAGATTGTAGATTTGGTGATTTAGGCCAAATTGCGACAAAAGTGAGTCATGATTTAAATAAAAAACTTTTAAAAAATCATCATGCTTTTAATGTTCGTAATACAAAAACTAAATACTTTGATGAAGCGATGCAACTTTCGCTTACCTACTTTTCTGTAACAAATAATAAACCTGCTTTTGCGATAGAGAGTAGTAAAAACTTATCTAAACTTTCAGAAAAAGTATATTACCAACTTCATGCTATTGAATCATTTATGAAAATTATGAATATTAAGTTCTCTAGAAATTTTACACTTACTCCTAAATCACTGCAAAAAATCATTGAGAAAAGAGGTTCAGTTGTAATAAATGATAATATTATTCTACCTCTAGAGCATATAAAAAGTTATTTAAGTTATATTCCGCTAAAATCAAGTAACAATACTTTTAAGTTTAGTAATCACTTAGGATCCATGAGAAAAAGAGGTTCAGAATACTTTATATTCATTGGAAGTAAAAAAATTGTAGCCTTAAAACCTCAAATTTTTGAACTTGATACCTGTAAAGATGTTTTAATTAACGTTGATGGAAGTATACAAAAACACCATGTTGGCGAAGAGTTTAACGTTAATGAAGTTTTTAAAGTTTTAGTAAATACTGATATACGTGTGAACGTTATTGGTTTTGCTGCAAAACAGAAAAATGAAAGAAATCTTGAAGTTCATAAAAGTAAAATGCAACATCGATATGCAATGGACAAAAAATATAAAAGTTATAGAGTTGAGCTCTATAAAAAAAAGAAATTTTGTGGCTTACTTATTGCTACATTTAAATAAAAAACAAAATTATAGGAACATTGGTGTTTAAAACTAAAAAAAGAACGTTACCAACTACAATTACCATTGATCCTATACATCATACTTATTACTCTTCCCAAGAAGAGGTCTTAACACAGCGTTATGACATTAGAGCAGAAGAAAATCAAGAAACGTATAGCTTTCTTAGCCCAAATAGTTTTATTACTGAAGTTATATCTGTAAGTAAAAATATTCCCGAAGAAGATCTTTTTGATATTATAGAAACTAAAATTTATGACATTTTAGCACTTGATATGACAACTAAATATAATATTCAATATATTGAAGTTGATACTCAAGATAATGAAGATCGTCTTTTTAATGTTTTTGTTTTGCATCCAGATGAATTAAATAGTTTATTTGAAAAAAGTGTAGAAAAATTCGAATATATTGATATGATTATTCCTTCTGCACTACTTTTTAAAGGGCTGTATTCAAAAGGACTTATTGAAACTTCAAACGTTCACTGTTTTATTTATATTCAAAAAGATGATGCAGTCTTAACGCTTTACAATAATCAAAATTTCATATATACAAAATCTCTTAAATTCACTATTAATCAACTTCACGAGCGATTTTGTGAACTTTTAGGTGAACAAATAGATGTAACATCTTTTTATTCCCTACTCGAACATGAAGGTCTTTCAACAAATAATTCACAATACCAAAAATATCTTATTCAACTTTTTGGTGAACTATTTTTATACATAAAAAATGATTTATTACCACATGCAACACGAGAAAATGAAATTGAAAAAATTGACACTTTGTATTTTGGTACAGAATTGGGACCAATACTAGGTCTTTCTGACTTTTCACGTACTTATTTGGGAATAAACAGTAAAAAATTTGATTTTGATTATGGCTTTAAAAGTAAACAACACAGCATTGATCAACTTCATCAACTTTTACAACTTTATTCTAATGAAGCTGAACATAAAAAATATATTTGTAACTTCTCAAATTATAACCGTCCTCCTGCATTTATAAAACGAGAAAGTGGTCGGCTTATTTTGTTAATTGCTGCTTCAATAATTTTTGCAATTTCTTACCCATTTTATTTTATTGCGCAAAGCTATACAGAAGATATTAAAAGAAATTTGTTAAGTAGTGACTATAGCTCTATTCATCAACAAAGAGTTGAAAGAGAAGCACTTCTTATAGGAACACAAAAAAAATATAATGATTTAATTGCTTTAAAAGATGAAGAAAAAAATAAATTTGTTGTTAAGCAAAAAACACTTAGTGAAGTTTATCAAATTAAATCAAACTATCCTATGAAAGCTAAATTAATAGCAGAATTGTCTAAGGACCTAAATCACTACAAAGTAAAAATTGTTGAGCTTGACTATAATGAAAAAAGTAAAAAAATCTTTACTTTAAAAATACAGGCGAAAAAACATACAAATATTACTCGTTTGATTCAATACTTTACAAAAGAAAAAAATAATAGTTTTAAATTCACAATGGATGATATAACATATGATAAAACAGATGATATCTATAAATCTGAACTTAAAGTAGCATTAAGATGAAAACAAAAATCAGATTGTTCCTAAAAATAATAGACACTCTTCTTGAAGCAAAAGAGCCAAAAGAACGCTATATGTTATATGTGTTAATAATTGGAGGAATTGCTTTTTCTTCTTACTATTTTTTATGGGATATTTCTAAAGAATATAAAGATTCAATTGTCAATGAATCTGGAAAAATGGGTAGCAGAATTATGGGAGACAAAATTTATTTAACATCAAATCCTGAAATTGTCATTCAAAAACTCAATACTAATATCATCAAAATAGAAGATGAATATTCGGAGTATAATGAAGCAAATGAATATATTAAGTTTAAAATTTCTCAAATATCATACCTATTTTATAATGAAAGAATTTGGGGTAAATTTTTAAACTCAATCTCTTTAAATGCACAAACCTATAATATAAAAATGCTTAAATTTGAGAATAATCTAGTCTTAGGAACAGATGCATTTGGACATTTGTTAGATATTCATATAAAAACAGAGGGTGGCTTTAGAAATACCTTAAAATTCATAAATTCACTTGAAAAAAGTACTCTCGTAGTGGATATTCAAGAAATTAATTTTAGTGTTGAAGATAATTTAATTATATCTGAACTTAAACTATCTGTATGGGGGATTTCACAATAGTATGAAATATTTAATCCTAATATTTGCTACCTTAACTTTAAATGCAAATGAATCACTAGAGTGGATAGACAATAAAATTTCTCAAATCTCTAAACAACGTGATGGTGTGAAGAAGAATCATATTATTGCATTGACAAATCCTTTTGTGCTTAAACCCATAATTGTTCAAACTGTTGAGCAAAATAGTAGTAAAAAAGAAGTAATAAAAGAAGAAGTAAAAGTTGAAGAAAGAATAGAACAAGAGAAAGCACCACTTGAACTTTCTGCTATTGTTAATAACTATGTTAAAATAAATTCTCGATGGTATAATATTGGAGATGATATTGAAGGTTACATTATTAAAAAAACTTTTTCGAACTATATACTCTTACAACAAGATAAAGAGTTAATTAAACTTTATGTAAATAAAAACAATTCAAAAATAAAAATTAATAGACATTAGGAAAGACCATGAAACTCTATAAAAAACTGATACTTTCACTTCTTCTTTTTTCAACAATATCATACTCAAATGAGTGTGAATATGAGCTCTTTAGCATATCAGCTGTTGAAGGAACTACAATATATGAGTTTGTGAATCAACTCAGTAGTAGTTGTCAATACTCTATTATTATTAATGACAAGGTCACAAAACGTAAATTAAAAGCAGAAATGAATCAAATAAACTTTAAAAATTTGACCATTGAAGAAGTATTACATCTCATTTTAAGTGAAAATAATCTATCTTTTTCACTACAAAATAGTATTTTACGTATTAGTTATATTCAAACTCAAACTTATGATATAGATTATATAATCACTCAAAGAAAAAGTACAGGACGAACAGATGTAACATTAAGTTCTTCATCAGCAGGTGCAGCAGGTGCAGCAGGTGGAGCAGCAGCAGGTGGAGCAGCAGCAGGTGGAGCAGCAGCAGGTGGAGCAGCAGCAGGTGGAGCAGCAGCAGGTGGAGCAGCAGGTGGAAGTACAAATAGTGCTGAGTCGGGAACAAAGATTGAATCTAGTGATGAAGTTATATTTTGGGAAGAACTTGATGATGAGTTACAACAGATACTCAATCGTCCAGAAGACAACTATGATGCACCTACACCTATTATCAATAAAAATTCTGGAATGATAACAGTGTCTGCTACATACAAACAACATAAACGTCTAAATAGCTATATAACTAAATTACAAAAAAAGATGAAAGCACAAGTTTTAATTGATGTGCATATGCTATCAGTTGTTTTTACTAATGGATCAACAACGGGTATTGATTGGTCCCAAATATACGCTATGCAAAATTTAGGTGGTAGTTTTAGTATTGATGACATTGGTGAAAGTATTACAGGTGATAATGGTCTAACCGTTGGTGTTTCCGGAAGTTTTCAATTAAAAGAGGTTATAAAGTTTCTTAAAGAGCAAGGTGAAGTCAGTGCCATTTCAAATCCAAAAGTGCTTACATTAAATAATCAACCTGCACTAATTACCGTTGGTACTGAATTCTTTTACAAAGTACAGCAATCTACACTTTCACAAGGGACAAGTGGTGGAGTTGCAGCTCAAACTCAAAATGATAGTATTCAATCTGTTTTTGCAGGTGTTCTTCTTGATATAACCCCTGAGATATCTGAAGACGGTACAGTGACTTTAAAAGTCAATCCTTCACTTTCACAAACAAGAGATGACTTTTCAGGTAATTTTGATTCCGATGGTAGTCGTACTATTCCACCTGACTTAGATCGTCGTCAACTTTCTTCTGTAGTGACAGTTAAAGATGGTAATCGTGTTATATTAGGAGGTCTGATTAGTAGTAGAAATAACTCTAAATCTAATAAAGTCCCTCTACTAGGAGATATTCCCGGATTAAGTTATTTCTTTAAATATGAAGAAGTCACACAACAAATTGAAGAACTTGTAATAATTATCGAACCCCATATTATAAAAAAAGAGAAAAACAATGTCTCTTTAGAAGACTTAGGTTACGGTAAGATTGCACATACTATGATCGAAGTAAAAAACGGAAAATCTGAATTAAAAACTAAAGAAAAAATATTTAATGACAAATAAAAGTAGTGATTATTTAGAAGCTGCCGATATTTTTATAGATAATATTGATGCAAAATCCTTTATTCAAAGAGAACAACTTGTATCTTATTATAGTGCACTACTACAAGCGATACAAAAACCTTTAAAGCTAATTCTTCTTTACGGGAAACCTGGTACAGGTAAAAGTATGTTGCTCAATAAACTATTCAACGATATCTCAATCAAAAGTTCAGAGATACAACAAAAAATTCTTCTTTACCCTACCCCCATGTTAGATGAGGAAGAATTTTTTTTATCCTTAGCTGAAGATCTTTTTTCTAAGGAAGAGCTACGTTCTCAATCTTCAAACTACAATATAAAAACTATTAAGTTTCTTTTAGAAACCTACCCCTTTGAAAAGCCTCCTGTTATATTATTAGATGAAGCACAACTTTACTCCACTATTTTTATGGAAAAAATTCGTCTTTTATCTGACTCTCGATTAATAAAATTTGTAATTACCTTACATAAAACAGATCAAGAAGATTTAATAGTTAAAGAACATTTTAAAACTAGAATTTGGGAAAGTATTGAGCTTGAGAGTATCAATGTTACGGAATTACAAAGTTATATTCAAAAAAAGCTTATGTACCATAATAGTATTGATATCGCGAATATGTTCTCAAAACAATCAGTTAGTATCATACATCAATATAGTCATGGAAACTATAGAAATAGTAATAAGCTTTTATATACACTTTTTAATATTTATGCCTATTATGCACAACATCAACCAAAAAAAATAAATTCTTCTTTTATATCTAAAAGTATTATTGAAATGGCAGCAATACATGTAGGGCTAATTAATGCTTAATATTGAACTATTAGAAAAACGACAAAAGAAATATCAGTTTAGAAAAAAGATCCCTTATATTATCGGGTTTTCAACTCTATTGTTAATTTTAATTCTTGTACTATTATATTTATTTCTTAATACAGAGCCATTAGAGAGAAAAAATACTAAACAAGTTTTATCATCTTTAGAAACTACACTACTTAACTCTGCTCAAGTAAAAAATGTTATTGTGGACAATCCTCTTACAAAAATAAAAAAAGCTAAAACTACAAAAAAAATTGAAGAAAAAAAAATTGAGATACAAAAGTATATAGCCGTTGAAGAAGAGTCTACGGTACCAAATGTTATTCCAAAAAAAAATATCTCTCCTAAACCTACAGTACTAGAAGTTACACCAATAAAACTAGTTTCTCCAAGTAAATTAACTGTACAGTATTTTGAACCCTCTTTCAATTTTTTAAATCATTTAAAAAATTTAAAAAATGAAACTAAAGTACTCAAGAACAATGAAAGTATTCCTTCAATTAGCCAACTAACGGTAACAACAAAAATAGACAAACCTAAATCTTTAGTACAAAAAACTAGCGTTGTTAGTGCGACTAGTAAAAATGGAATGATTATTAATAAAAAACGAGATAAACAGGATATTTCAAAAATCATTGAACGTTTTAAAGAAGATAAAAATCCAAAACTTAGTCTTTTTATCGCTAAACACTACTATACAAATAAAGAGTACTACCGCGCATACAACTATGCACTGACTACAAATAAACTTAATCCAAACTTAGAAGATAGTTGGATTATATTTGTAAAATCATTATATAAATTAGATCAAGTTGATCGGGCTATTTCAACACTTCAAACCTATACAAAACATTCTGATTCTCAAAAGGCAGAAATTCTACTAATTCAATTTAAAGAAGGAAAATTTGAATGAAACTAATTCTACTCTTTTTACTATTATTCTCAGTTTTACAAGCAGAAGATCCCAAAGTACGCCTCTTTGACCTTTATGAACAAGGGGACTACAAACGTGCTTGTAACTATGGAATTCGAAAATTCAATAAGTTTAGCAAAGATGAATCACTTGTCTCGCTTTATGCATTTTCATGTCTTAAATCAGATTTTGTTGACCGGCTAAGTATTCCCATTTCAATCCTTAAAAAAAGTTCTGATGGACGTAAAAATGCAGCTTATCTCTCTATTATTTTAATGCAAAAAAAACTTCTTTATCATGCTTTAATTGATGAAATAAATTTGAGTGCATTCTCTTTTCCTTCAACGGATACAACACTTTCAAAAGTTTTTGATTTATACAGTAAAAATGAATATGAAAAAAGAGGTAGTAAATATTATTTAAATGATGACACATTAGAACATGTCTATTATAAACTTTTTTTAAAAAAGCACTCAAACATTAACAAAATTATTATTCAAGAATATCATGATAATAGATTAACTACTGAACATGTCTACCGCTAAATAATTAATATAGAAGGGAAAATATATGAATAAAATTACAAAAGATCTTCTTCTTAGTAAAGAAATCACACAACAGCAAATTGAACGACTAACAAAACGTGGTGTTAAAGATGATTTTTTACTTGAAACGTTAGTAAAAGTTGGATCAATCAGTAATAATGCTTTAAAACGTTATATAGTTGATCATATCCGGACAGGACACTATAAATTATCGATTTTACAAGATTATCCATTTATTCAAGAAAACTCTATTCTAGAGTATTTAGCACAAAGTATGTCCCTACCCTTTGTTGATATAGATAATATAGATATTGACTATCATTTGTGTGAAAAACTACCTTTTTCCCAATTAGAACGTTATCAAGCTTTTCCTATTGTTGAAAATGATTTAAATATTTTAGTAGTGTTTTCTGATCCAATGGACAAACATGCACAAGAAAGTATTCAAAGACTCTTCCCTAAAAAACCAATTCAGGTTGCTGTTTCAACCCCTAAACAGATTCGTATTTATCTTGCTAAAATGGAATTAAAAGATAGCGTAAAAGAACTTGTTGTCAATATTAGAACAGAACTTAATTCAATCACTACTGTTGAAGAGCAACAAGAGTCTTCATCCATTTTAAAACTCATTGATGTAATCTTGAAATCTTGTATTCGTAACCGAGCTAGTGACATTCACATTGAACCTACAGAAAAAAACACTATCGTTCGAGGTAGAATTGATGGTAAATTAACTGAAATATTTATATTTGATCAAGATATTTATGCTCCTTTAGCTTCTCGTATCAAGCTGCTTGCGAATCTTGATATAGCTGAACGTAGAAAACCTCAAGATGGTCGTTTTTCAACTCTTGTTACTATAGACAAACCAGTAGAATATGATTATCGTCTCTCTACCCTTCCAACCATTCATGGTGAATCTATTGTAATGCGTATTTTAGATAAATCTAAAGCATTAGTAAAACTAGAAGAAGCAGGTATGGACAGCTTTAGCTATAAAAAACTTTCTACTGCATTAGAGTCTCCATTTGGACTTATTTTAGTGACAGGCCCTACAGGAAGTGGTAAAACAACAACTTTGTATGGTGCTCTCAATGAAATTAAATCTACAGAAGATAAAGTTATTACGGTTGAAGACCCTGTTGAATATCGAATGAATGGTATTCAACAAGTTTTAGTAAACCCTAAAGTTGGACTAACTTTTGCAGCGGCACTTCGTTCCATTTTACGACAAGATCCAGATAAAATTATGATTGGTGAAATTCGTGACTTTGAAACGTTAGAGATTGCAATTAAAGCAGCGCTAACAGGACATTTAGTAATTTCTACACTTCATACCAATGATGCTATTAGTGCTATAACACGTATGATAGATATGGGAATACCCAGTTATCTTATTAGTGGCGCACTTGTAGCTGTTCAAGCACAACGCCTTGTAAGAAAAATTTGTCCTCACTGTAAAATAGAAGAAAAACTAACAGTAGCTCAACTAAATGATTATAAAGAGTACATAAATGAGCATAATACTTTCTATAAAGGAAGTGGCTGTAAAGAGTGTAATAGTACTGGTTACACTGGACGTGAAATGATTTGTGAAGTATTACCTATAAATGACACTATAGCATCTATGATTGCACAGAACGCCTCCAAAGATGATATTGAAAAAGTTGCTAAAGAAGAAGGATTTATTGGAATGTTTCAAAATGGCATTGATAAAGCAGTTAATGGGATTACTACTTTTGAAGAAGTATTAAGAGTAGCAAAAGTATGATCTATTATATGGCTACTTTTTTTGAAAGAGGAACAAAAGTTACACATAATTTTTATGCTGAGAATAAAGAACTTGCATATAATCTTGCTAAGGCAAAATATAGTGGTGAACTTGTTCGTGTTGAAGAAGCCGTAATTCCTATGGAAGATAAGTTTAAAGAGTTTCAAAAAAGCTTTGCCAAAAATATGAAAAAAAAGAAAATTAAACCCGATCCGCTAATTTCAGCAATTAGACAACTTGCGGTTATGAGTAATGCGGGTATTTCTATTAATGATGCCCTCTACGAACTAGCAGATGCTACTGATGATAAAGATTTAAAAGTTATACTTTTTAAAATGGCAGATGATATTAATTCAGGTTCAAATCTTTCTAAAGCGATGAATGCGTACAGAGAGCAACTAGGAAACTTATCTATAGCCATGGTGGAACTCGGAGAAAAAACAGGAAATCTATCAGAATCTTTATATTCACTTGCAAATATGCTTGATGAGATACGAAGTAATGTTGTAAAATTCAAAAAAGCGATGAACTATCCTAGAAATGTTATGGTTTCAATGGCAATTGCATTTACAGTTCTTATCTCTTTTGTAGTACCAAAATTTAAATCTACTTTTGATAAACTAGGAACAGACTTGCCACTACCAACTAGAATGTTGATGGCTATGGAATATGGTATAAATAACTTTGCTATTTTTATTATAATTGGTGTTATTATTGCTGTTTTTACTCACAAATATTTTATGAGTGACTCGTACAAGTATAAATTTTTTATACACAAAATCTTACTTAGAACCTACCTAATAAAAAATGTTGTTTTGTTTGCAACCTTAAACCGTTTTACCCTGATATTTTCTGAACTTATCAAAGCAGGTATTCCTATTGCAGAGGCACTCCAAACTTCTGTTAACATGATTGATTCGCTTCCACTTAAAGAGAAACTGTTAAGTGTTAGGCTCTCTGTGGAAAAAGGTAGTGCTTTACATACCGGACTTAAAGAGACAGAACTCTTTGAAAACATGATTATTCAAATGATCTCTGCAGGTGAGAAAGGGGGACAACTTGATGCTATGTTAGGTAAAGTGACAGATTACTACAAAATGAAATTTGATGCTATTATTGAAGGGTTATCAGGGGCTATTGAGCCTATTATGTTGCTTATTATTGGTATTATGGTAACCTTTTTAGCACTAGGTATTTTCTTACCAATGTGGAGTATGATGGAAGCCGCTCAAGGGCATTAAAATAAAAATAAAAAAGTATTATCATGATAAAAATAATGTTAATGAGTTCACTATT
>Ga0233442_1002430_pt1 | contig 12446 bp, 18 predicted proteins | sample SI_123_September_3_FD_182789 | JGI IMG/M metagenome (GOLD analysis project Ga0233442, IMG submission 182789) | Seawater microbial communities from Saanich Inlet, British Columbia, Canada - SI_123_September2016_150_MG | ecosystem: Environmental > Aquatic > Marine > Inlet | place: Canada: British... | reverse complement strand
AATATTATTATAATGTCAACTATTTGGACAACATTAACGAAATAATTTCGATAGCTAGTGAATTGATGTTAACAGATAATGTAGTTATAAAAAATTATATTAAGTGCAATAATATGAGTCCAAAACAAATGTGTCATAATATTTTACGATGTTTTAGAAAAATTAAACAATATAATAAAAAAGTCATAAATAAATTTGATTTGAAATTATCGTTCCAACATAATAAAGAATTATTTATCAAAAATAAATTAAATTTTAATTTTGATATTATTAGAGATATTTATATTTATAAGGAATTTTGCTAAACTCGATAATAATGAAATATTAGATGAAATTGATAATGATATTAATGATTTGTGGACATGGTTACCTTCTCCTAATAAGATTACATTAAAATTAAAATATTTGAAAATTAAAGAACCATTCAGAAATATTAATGTTGAAAAACTAATTTTATATCGATGCACCGTAGATTTATATCAAGAAAATATACACACATATGATTTTATCAATATAAATGCCACATATTATGAAAATTTGTATGATTATTGTCTAACTATGATACCATATTTGGTACCGGAATTGTCTACATTGATAAATTATATTCTTGGACATATAACATATATAGATCGCAAAGTGGGTATTGGTCGTACGAAACATATGTGTGTACCATCGCATAATTTAAACATGAAAGATGTTGAATGTAATTATTATGGTGAATATTATATTGAAGAAAAATATTTAGTAAATCACAGTAATGATAGTGACAGTGATTAAATTGTCGCAATATACTCCCACTTCCAATGATTGCATATTTTTTCCCATAAGTCGTCATGTTTACCCAATTTATCATCTGCTAATAATGACCATTTGTTAGCTTCTTCATCTTCTCCTAATAGTTCGAATATTTTATGAAATACATATTTTGTATTCATGAAATTCTTTCTATTTGGTTCTTTATAAATATACCATGCTTCCTCTACTAAAGCAAACATTTGTTTTACTATTTCATTCAATTCGTGAGACATTGTTTCGGCAGGAATACCATTGATTTTATTTATGATATATACTGCATGTTCTACTTTATTTGTTTTATCTAAATTGGTCAATACTGTTTTAATATCAGATTTGGTAATACATGCTAAATCTGTAATACCAATACTATATAGACCAGCAATAATATCATTAAATAAACTTTCTTCTATTTCCGTTGATTCTTTTCCTTGACTTTGATTTAATAATTCACTACAGTGATTTGCTCTTCTATATGTGTTAGATTTAATATCTGTGGTAGGATCTCTATATGATGGCTTATCTGAATCCATTATTGCCATTTCACATTCACCACATTGATGACATGTAAATGTTCCCTCTTGTATATTTTGACTTTTTGGTATTTTACATATGGAACAAATTTTACCAATATTAATTTTCTTTTGTTTTTTAGTTTCATTGATGGTTTGTAAAAATTTATCAGCTATAGATATTTTCTTTGAAGAATTTTCTTGTTGATTTAATACATTGTCTTTAAATAAATCACATATATTATTGACTTCAATGCAACGATTGTCTTCTACGTCGTCTTTTTTGTAATAATCGTGTAATATATCATATGTACCATCAAAATATTCCAATTCTTCTAAATTATTTTCTATATTATATATTTCTTCTTCCAATTCGTCTTTTCTTTCACGCAAAGTATTTTTATGACAATTTAATTCATATATATTTGTCGTAATTGCTAATTGTTCATCAATACCAATAACAATTTTTTCTTGTTTTAATAATTGTTTTTCCTTTGTTGTTAATTGTTTTTCACTAACGCTGACAATCATATGTTTTGGCGGTTTTTTAGTTGTCTTCTTTTCAACAATAGTGTCGCTTGTATTTTTAATTGTCTCAATCTTAGATAAATATTTTAATCGTTTGGACTTTAATTCCTCAATATATATTTTCAAAGTATTTTCGTTAGATATTTTTGCTAATTCAGCTATAACTTTTTCGCATTCTTGTTTTAAGTTTGGCAAATTGTCTTCTTTTTTCTTAATTTTATCCATTTTCTCAATATGCTTCACATCAATAATATTATAATGGACGGATTTCTTTTCGTTGTGGCAATTTTTGTTATATTTAATATTTTTATCTTTAAATGTGGACATCTTATTAGTATAAATTTAACTATAATGCTTTAAATATTGTTGAAAAACATTATAGAAATTATTTATTTATATTTTTTGTGGTTTTGAAAATTTATTATCTTTACATAATGTATATATAAAATGCCCGGTGGATTAATTCAAGTTATTGCTAGAGGAACTCAGGATGCTTACCTAAGTGTCAAACCCCAAGTTACCAACTGGAAGGCTGTCTACAGACGCCATACCATTTTCGCCACCGAATCCATTGAACAGGTATTCAACGGCACCGGTGATTTTAATAAGAAGGTTGTGTGTAATATCCAGAGAAACGGTGATCTTATTACCAAGATGTACCTAAGAGTAAAGCTCCCTGCCTTGGGTGCTGGTCAGTGTTGGTGCCCCCGTGTCGGTCACGCCATGATCAAGAACCTTGAGCTAAACGTTGGTGGTACCGCTGTTGAGAAGCAGACCGGTGACTGGCTTAACGTTGTGCACGAGCTATACCGTGATTTTGCCCACGATAGAGGTATTAACGAGATGATTGGAAACACTGAAGCTCTTACCGTCCCCGGTGAAGGCACCCTTGAGACCACTCTTTACGTTCCCCTCAAGTTTTTCTGCTGCAACCACGATGGTCTTGCCATCCCCCTTATTGCCACCCAGTACCACGACACCCGTGTCGAGGTCGAGTTCAACCCCCTATCTCAGCTTGTCTGCGGTCCCAACGCTTCCACTGCTACCGGATCTATGGGCGGATGCTCTCTATTCGTTGATTACGTGTACCTTGGAGCTGTCGAGCGTAAGAAGTTCGCCCAGGCTTCTCACGAGTACCTAATTGAGCAGGTTCAGTATGCCGGTGGTGAGTCTGTCACCAGCCAAAGTCAGAAGTTCAGACTTGATTTCAACCATCCCTGTAAGGCTATTAACGTGAACGTCCAGCAGGATAAGTTCACCACTGGACAGAAGTTCATGGCATGGAACCCTACCGACTGGAACCAGACCAAGGTTGATGCCACCAAGCGTATCTGCATGGCTTGGGGTGCCGTCGGTACCTCCGGTCTTTATGAGGCTATCTCCGGTGTCGGTGCCACCATGTCTGCTGCTATCACTGCCGCCAAGGTCGCTGCCCCCGATATCTCATCCGGTGACGCTGCTCCCCTAGACAAGGACGGACTTATGATCCTAGGACACCTCATGTCCGATGACATGATCTCCCGTACCGTTAGTGAGCTTACCACCGGTGCTCTATACGGAAACACCTCCACCAGATCTACCGTATCTTCCAGTGATGCCCTAGCTGCTTCCGATGTCACCGTCAATGACTGGACCAACTACGGTGTCTTCCTCAACGGAAAGGTCAACCCTGTCAAGGAACTCCTTGTTCAGCTTAACGGAAGTGAGAGACTTTCTAAGAGAGACGGTCTATACTTCAACATGGTTCAGTCTTACCAGTGCTACAAGGTTACCCCTTGCGATGGCCTCAACTCCATCTCTTTTGCCCTAAACCCCACTGCCCACCAGCCTTCCGGCTCCTGTAACATGTCCAGAATCGATAACGCATCCATCCACATCGATTTCATCACCCAGGCTAACGTCCAGGTTGCCGGTGCCACCACTGCCGTCACTGTTACCCCCTATAACGCTGCCAAGTGCAACATCTACTCTCCTAACTACAACGTTTTCAGAGTCATGGGAGGCATGGCCGGTCTTGGTTTCAGTAACTAAGCGCCCAATTTTTAAACTAATCTAAAAAAATTTATAAAAATATTCTATAAATTTATTACATTCAATCATATAAATAAAATAATCAATTTTTAAAGACCCAAATAATTCAATTCAGTCAATGTTAATGCTCTATAAAACTCTTCACGATCCATAATATTGTCCAATAGTTGTTTTCTCGTTTGATTTTCTCTATGTCTGGTCAATCGTTCACCAAATGAAACAGTAAAATTAAAATCAATATTATCACTTTCTAATAGTGATTCGGATATCACTTTCTCACATTCTTTTTTACATTCATCAATAACATAATTTTTAACAAATGATGTTCCGGGAAATAACTTGTTCAGAATCCAAGATTTGGTCTTGATTAATGGAATATTCATTTGTTCATCCCTCATCATATAAGCATATACACATTCCTCAATATCATTTGTTGCTGTAACAGTTTTGTTATCAATTGTGAATTCGTGAAAAGTCGTCATTACAAACTTTATATCACAGGTCATTAAATATTTAAAATTTCAATTTTTTTCACAAATATTATATGGATCATTATTATATTATGTCTAAATTAGCATTTTTTGATCCTTGTTTCCTATCTTTAGCTTTATATACCGCATCAATATATGGTGCTCTAGCTATATATAGTAATTATAGATCTGGAACATTTACAGATACTTTTACAACAATAGAGCAAAAACAAATGTATGAAATTGTTAAAAAGGAACATGTTTCATTATACTATAAAGCATTATTGATTGCATCAGTAATTGGTCTTATTTACATTATGCCAATGTATAGAAGAGGGCAAAAGATTAATTATTGTGTATTTTCTTTATTAATTCAAGTGATCACAATATTTATTTACAAATATTATCCTAAAGTATATGATATCGAACCATATTTAGTTACAAAGGAACAAAAAGTAGCGTACACCAATTTCAACATGGAAGTGAACGAATCATATGTTATCGGTCTATTGGTTGGTACTATTTTTTATTATATAACTAAACCATGTAATTAAAAAATTGATTTATCAATATGTTGTGGACATAATGATAAATAATTAAGATGAGTAACAACGTATGCGATATCAAGATGAGCACCGGATTATATGTTAAATGTTTGAACTCTAATGCTAAACAATATTATACTACAAATGAAGATCAAATTGTTCGTGGTGACTCTGGTTATGATTTATATTATTGTGGTGATGACGATTTAATCGTAGAACCATTCAAAAAGGTAATGGTTGGATTAGGTATTGCATGTCAACCATTCACAGATCATGGTTACGAATTGTATGCTCGTTCATCCATCAGTAAGACACCATTAATGTTAGCTAATGGTGTTGGAATTATTGATATTGGATATCGTGGTGAAATCATGGCACCTGTTAAAAACTTTAGTCAAGAGCCATATACAATTGTTAAAGGTAGTAAACTATTTCAATTATGTATGCATGATAAGAAAGCATTTCCCATTATCCTTACCGAGGAATTGAGTGAGACAGTGAGAGGTGAAGGTGGTTTCGGTTCAACTAATAAATAAATTATTTTGACATCATATTATCGAGTTGTTCTGTAGCAGCATTCAATGCTAACACAGTTACTTTATTTATATCTTGAATAGATTTTACTTTATTTATATCAACCTTATTTAATATATCCATATTAGTTGTTGTGAGTATCGGTCTATCACTGTTTGTCAAATCACATAATGCATTTTTTACCAAATCATGATCAAAAATATTATATGGATTTTTAGGCGTAATGGGAATAAATAATAATATGATCGTATCAATAAGTGTGAAAAAATCATCAACAGTTGTAATATATTTATTAAGAATATAATCATCAGAACTTTTTTCTCCTGATATGAAAATATTACCGTTTTCATTTTCTCTGTAGTCTAAAATATATGCACTGATAAACATCATTTGTATGTTGGGCGATAGTTGTTTTATAATACTATTGTCATATTCAATACATGCAAAATAATCTTCTGAATAAAAACTATATTTTAAAATTTTAGATAGAAATAATTGTTCATCATGACAATAAAAGTCATACATTTTATTTCCAGATATCATGGGTACATCATTTGCCCCATCATCATATATTTTATTTAATGCTTCTTTATCATATATTGTATCTTTATCTACATACATTAATTGACATACATTATTCATTTCCTTCATAAATTTGGTTTCATCCATTAATAATATATTTATAACACTCATAAAATAATATTTTCAATTTTTTTAAATTAAAGATGTTCTCTACTGGAACAATTCCAATATTCTTCACCATAACTAGCAAATAGTTCTTCTCCCATATAAATATCTTGACTAGCCTTCAAACATATACGTTGATTTTTGCCCTTCAATTTATTACCATCTTCATCAACAGTAATAGTTTCAAACTCACAATTATTTGTAAAAGATGAATTGTGCGAATCATTGATCATAGCAGTATATGCTCTGGGATAGCTGCGTGCATCAATATACCAAGTCTTGGTAAGTGTAAACGAATAATCACCGACGCAACTATCATCAGCTTTAGTTAATTTACCGGCATAAAATCCAATACGTTGATTTTTTTTAATTAGTGGTTCAAATGAAAAAATTCCATTACCAGCACCCTTAATATTTGAAGGTTTAACATTGAGTTTTAGATCTGTATTATTCCAATATAGAGGAGGGATCTCAAATTTGGGCAAGACAATCACTTTATTACTGGGCATTAATTATTGTAATAAATATCTGTTTAATATTATAATTTTTCAATTTTTCTCGTTTAATTGGGTTAAATAATATTATACATATATACTTATATGCTCACCGATAACAAAGACGATTATTTAGATGAAGATCCCATTATTCCTTCTCAGCAATGGGTACTATTATCAATTTTGGCACCAAATACTGTAAATGGAGCAAAGGATCTCGATTGGACAGTTAGAGGTGTTAAGATTAGAGGTGTATTCGAATCCGAAGCTGCTGCCGAATCTCGCAAAGATTATTTACATAAGATTGATCCTTACCAGCATATTTTTGGTGCACCTGTTGGAAGATGGTGTGCATGGGACGATGATGAAACCGATATCGAAAATGTCAAATATGCTAACGATAAGTTGAACACTTTAATGAAAATGCAAAAGGAGCAGAGTGAAAAGATTAGAGATCACGATAATGAAAGACAGGTATTAGCTCGCCAGAATGCTAACAAGCAACGTAAGATGATGGAAAAGCGCGAAAAGAAAAATCAAAAGAAGATGGAAAAGACCAATAAGACTACTGAAGAAATCATTGCTAATGAATTGGTAGCCACCAATATTGATGATATGCATAATATGTCAACCCAAGAAATGATGGATAAGATTAAGGCGCTAAAGAATCCCGATCCCTTGAAGGCAACATATAAAAATGCAAAGGTTACTGAAGATGTAGATAATGATATTAATAATATTATTAATGATGGTACAGCATTAGTGGAAAAAGATGTTGAGAGAGCCGAAGAACATTTATCAGAAGTTAATAAGCAAATTGCCACTCAATCCACTACCGTAGATAAAATTGAATTAGAGTTGGAAAAGGCACGATTAAAGTTAGAATCAATTAAATCCAAGAAATAATTTCACACGTTATAATAATGAAAACATTTAATTTTATTATTATTTTTTTGTTTTTTATGGGAGCAATTATTGTAACAAGAGAATTAACTGTGAAAATGACTACATGTCCACCTTGTTATGCAAGTGCACCTGTATCAATTCCGGAACAATCTGTTACAGATAACTTTAAAAAACTATTTGAAGAAAAATCACCATGGTCTGGCAATGTACCAGCTGCACCATATACACCAAAGAGAGAAGTTGATTTCAGTCTCATGGATGACACATATGATTATTCTATGGAATTTGAATAATAAAAAATTGATTTTAATATTCTAAATAATATGTTGATATAATTTAGTAATGAAAGAATTTCCAAATTGGACATCAAGAAAACCGATAGTGTATAAAAGCGCTAAAGTTGATGATAGAAATAAGTGTATCTTCGAAGGATGCAATACATATTCTGTCTTTAATTTTGAAGGATGCGGTAGAGGAATCTATTGCAATGCCCATAAAAAGGATGGTATGACTAATGTGAGAGCTATAAAATGTAAGTCATTAAATTGTGGCATTCATGCTGTATTTAACTTTGAAGGCAAAAGCAAACCTGTATTTTGTATGATGCATAAAAGCGAAGGTATGTGTGATATTGTCACCAAACGTTGTCATATTAAAGGATGTACAACACGACCAACATATAATGTCGAAGGATGTAAACGAGCATTATATTGTGCTACACACAGATTGCCTGACATGGTAAATATTGTTGCTAAAACATGTCAAAATGAATGCTGTACGAAACGTCCAACATTTAGTGTTGATGGCAAGAATCCCATATGGTGTTTTACTCATAAATTGGATGGAATGATGAGTATTAAATATAATAAAAATATAGTGTAATGTTTATAAAACACCAACTTTATTAACTTTAATAATTTGACGTCTTTTACCACCTGTGAAAGTTGTCAAATCTATATTTTGTTTATGTTTATCATGATCTTCATCAAAATTTGCTTTATTATATTTTAACACAGATTTATTACATAAAGTAAATTTCGGTGGTATATCAGCTTTATACCAAAACACTTTCTTTTTGATATCAGTTGATCTTAATCTATTATCTAGGACCATGCATCCATAATCATCTGTAAGTTGACTGAACACTTGATCAAATAGGTCAAATTTTGGAAATATACCGGCATAATGCTCATGCAATTTATGTCTACTAGAATAAGTATCTTCTCCTAAAAGAAATACAAAATCAAAATTGTTTCTTAGTTCTGGTCCAATACCCATAGAATATTGCATTGTAAGAATAAATGGTGCAATTTGAAAATGTCTGCCTTCGTTAAATATTGATAATATTAATGGATCTTTTAGCCATAAATGTTTACTACTCATGCAATCATCCATAATTAAGTATGCTCTAGGATCAACTTCTCTCTTTCCTTTTTTACGTCTCTCAGTATTCTTATCAATAATTTGTCTTTGTCTACTCATAAATCTACTAATAATACCAGATTCATATTCATGATGAATAAATGCTTCAGGAACAAAATCTTCATAAAATTTATTCATTTTATCAGTTGGCGCTATAACTGTGCCACAAGATAAACCAGTCTTCCATAAATAATCCATTATTGCTCTAATAACAACTGATTTACCGGATCCAGATTTAGCAATAATACCAATTCGAGGATTAACATTTTCACCTTTATCATTAAACGCTAATCTATTCAAATCGAATTCACTAATTTGAGCCATTTGATCTTTTAAATCTCCAGACATTATATATCTACACGTGATATATAATAAAATAATTAATGAACGAATATTATTTTTCAGTCAATGCATCAGCCTTATACCAAGATATTCTATTCATAATATCGATGTCTCTTGATCTATTATTTATCACCATACAACTATAATTGGCTGTAAGTTGATTAAATACTTTTTCGAATGATATAAACGTTGGAAATATACTACCATAATGTTCAAATAATTTATGTCGAGAACTATATGCATCTTCTGCAAAAAGAAATACAAAATCAAAATTGTTTCTTAATTCTGGTCCAATGTCCATAGAATATTGCATTGTAAGAATAAATGGATCAATATCATAATGTTTTCCGCTATCAAATACTGATAATAATAATAAATCTTTTAACTATAAATGTCTACTACTCATACAATCATCCATGATTAAATAGGATTGAGTATTTGTTTCTTTTTCATCAATAGCTTCATATTGACGTGTTAATAAATTTCGGATAATATTCGAGTCATATTCATAATTTATACATGATTCTGGTATAACTGTTTTATATGTTTGATCAAATTTGTCACTTGGTGCAATGGTTACACCATTTGAACTTGATAATCCCAATTTAAAAAAATGATCCATTATGTTTTTAACAAGATATGTTTTACCATAATGTGGTTTGCCAATAATACCAATTTTGACCCTGATGCGTTCACCATTGTGATCACGTGTTAACATATTTAAATTAAGTAGTTTATCAATAGATTTATTCATACTGTTAATGTTTTCATCATCGTTCGTATCATGTTTGCATACTATTAAATATAGAATATTTTTATCGTTTATTCATTTTCTTATATAAAATATATAATATTATAATTAATGTAACAATACATATTATTTGCAAACTGTTTGATGAATAAATTACATTATGATTTTCCACAATCATATTTACGTTCCATTTTTGAATACCATTTGTAATTTGAGCACGATCACCGGGTTCATAACCAACAAATGAATCATTTTTTTCATAATCATTAATATCTAATAAAATTACTTTATAATTCCAATGTTTTTGCAAAAGAAAATAATGATACTTTTCCATTAAATCACTCGTATTCGATATTTTTCTACCAATATTAAATTTATTACTTAATTGCATTATTGTATTATTGGCTGTTATAACTGTTTTCATTTTTGTTTTATATGTTGTATATAGTTTTGGATCCAAAATAATTTCAAATATTTGTAATAAACGTCTACTAACGTTATCGCTATTACCTATTCCACGATGGTATATATTTGCATGCATTAGTAATATGTCACCTGGATTTAATAATATATCTATTTTTTCATTATAATTTATATTTCCATTTAAATGTGAACCAGGTATAATCTGTAATATTGCTTTATCAAAATAACACAATCCTGTATATATTTTCATAATCTTATCGCTGGTAAAATTATACATATCACCGTGAAATAATGCAGCATCTTTAAGATTTTCAGAATTGCTAAATCTAAATTTCATGTAATGAGGCGAATTAAAACCAACGGATTGACTTAATGTTGGTAAACAAATATCGTCAATAAATGATTTCATAATAGAATAATCAATTCCTGTTTTTTTAATACACGATAATCCCTGCAATAAGTTGTTTTTCGAAATACCATTTCTTAATATTAAATATCCATTATCACTTAGAAATTGAAAATTATTTTGCATTAAATATAAATGAGAATATTTATTATCATATATTTTATATTATATTATAATATATAATTATTTTGTTCCATTTTAAATTTCCGAGGGTGTAAATAACACTATATGCAGTCACTAAAAATTAAATATAGAATATAAAATAAAATTTATTATCATATATTTTATATTATGAATATTTATATTAGATAATTATGGATTTTGATAACAAGGATTATATTATAAGATTTATTGAGAAAAATGATTTTCATTATTGCTATTTGGATTTATTAAATCAATTATCAACATTTAATATTGATCAAATTAATATTATTGATTTTAATGAATTTATTGATAATTTGAATAATAATCATATGATTTATGTAATCGAAGATATTAATTCACAATTGATAATAGGCACTGGTACTTTATTAATTGAAAATAAAATAATTCATAATATGGGAAAATTAGGTCATATTGAGGATATTGTGATACATTCAAAGTATAGAGGGCAAAAATTAGGTAAATATTTAATTAATTTTCTTTCCAATATGGCAAAAGAACTCAATTGTTATAAAGTTATTTTAGATTGCAACGATGAAAATATTTTCTTTTACGAAAAATGTAATTTTAAAAGAAATGGAAATCAAATGTCTATTTATTTTTGAAAATTAAGGTTTATACCAAAATATTCTATCTTTAGATGCGACCTGCATATCTATTATTAAACTATAAAAATCTAATGTTAAATCATCCAATATTTCATTAAATGTGATAAACGATTCAAAAGCATCAGAACATAAATTAAATATATCCAATCGTCTAACATTTCCAATATTTTTAATAATAATATAATCAAAAAATTTGAGTGTTGATGGTTTTATTTCAACTAAATATCTCATAGAAAGTATTAATGGTGATATATTATTAGGTGTGAAAAGATTAGGATTAGTATCTATATCTGTAAAAGTTGTATAATCTAATATTAAGTACGATGGTTCATCAATTCCTATCATACCATCCAATATTTCGTCATTATATTGATTATACACAATATGATCTTTATATGGATCATTATTAAGTTTGCTATAATATTCATATTTATCTCTCTTGACCATTATTTGACCATCTATTGAACAATGTTTGATTATTGACAATTGTAATTTTTTTTGATTATCTTCACAAATTATTAAAAAATTATGTTTATTAAATAATTTTTCATCAAATTGTCTAATTTTAATATCCATTATAATAATTAAAAATTTAATATTTGATGAATGAACTATAATATATTTTTAATGAATTTTATAGATAATGTATTACCACCATTATATATAGATTATGCTATCGAATCTTTGACAACTTTTCAAAGACATATGATAAATTTATAAAAAATCAATGAATGTGCATTAAGGAAATTGGACATAGTGTCACCTTAAAGTCATTAACGACTGATTTGTGTGGGTATGACAAGCGTGTACTTGTCAGGAAAGGTTTGTAGCGT
>Ga0233442_1002422_pt1 | contig 12468 bp, 10 predicted proteins | sample SI_123_September_3_FD_182789 | JGI IMG/M metagenome (GOLD analysis project Ga0233442, IMG submission 182789) | Seawater microbial communities from Saanich Inlet, British Columbia, Canada - SI_123_September2016_150_MG | ecosystem: Environmental > Aquatic > Marine > Inlet | place: Canada: British... | reverse complement strand
CCGTCACTGAGCCTTTGCCGGCTTCGGCAAAGGCTGGTTTGAGCTTGGCTAAATCGGCCATGGTCGTCTCCGGCCGGGGATGCTCGTCGCAATCGACTATTTTGGTATCGCCCTTTTTTTGAGGGATGGAGACCGGTACTATCTCGTCTGCAAATTTGCCGGCATCATGAGCGGCCTTGTATTTTTGCTGGCTGGACAAAGCAAAGGCATCCTGATCCTCACGGGAAATGCCAAATTTTTGAGCTACGTTTTCGGCTGTCTCGCCCATACTGTATGGATGATGCATGCTAGCCAGTGTTTTATTGACAAAGCGCCAGCCCAGCGTCGTGTCCACCAATTTGGTATCGCCACGGCCAAAGGCAGTCTCGGGCTTACCCATCACAAAAGGAGATCGGGTCATCGACTCGACTCCACCTGCTATATAAATATCACCTTCACCGCATTTGATGGCATTGACTGCTTGATTGACCGCCATCAAGCCTGAGCCGCATAGTCTGTTTACCGTGCCTCCAGCAACTGTCTCAGGCAAACCCGCGAGCAGGACCGCCATTCTCGCTACGTTGCGATTGTCTTCACCGGCCTGGTTGGCGCAGCCTACCAAAACGTCTTCTATTTGGTCTACCGGTACTCCTGGATTGCGCAAGAGCAATTGTTTGATGGCATGTGCCATGAGATCATCTGGGCGCACATCCTTGAGAGCGCCTGCGTATCTGCCGATTGGGGTCCTGACTGCATCGATCAATACTGCTTGTTTAGAGGCTTCGTCCAAAGCATAGTCTCCTATCGGGTCAACCAGGTTGTGTCATCTTGAGCCAGCCGGTGCAGGTCGTCTGCGCCGATGGAGGTATTGCCGGCGCAAGCCCGTCTGATCTCCGGGCTGGCATCGCTGGCCAAGCGCGAGAGTATCTCGGCCGGGGTATTGGTATTGCTAGCAGTACGAGCCCTGACGAGGGCTTCTTGGTCGCGAGCCAAAAGATCTAGAGTATCCTTGTCCGAACGCGTGCTGGCAGCTGCAGCCGCCCTTACATATTGGCTCTCGTCTTTGGCAAGACGAGCAAGAGCCTGGATGGGCAGATTTGGATGCAGAGCGACGATGGTACGCAGTCCTGCATCATCATCCTTGGCCAGGGTATCCAGTACTGGTCCTCGAGTCTGTGCCGTCTGGGCCAGGATAAATTTGACTTCTTCGGCGGCAGTCAGGCGACTGAGTGCGTCGTCCGGCAAATCATGTCGTCTGATGAGGGCGGTCCGGACTGAGTTGCAATCGCTCTGCGCCAGTTTTAGCAGGGTCTCACCCGAAAGATTGGGATTTTTGGCCAGGGCGGTCTGGACGCTGATGGATGGTTCTGCTACCAAAAGCGATACTGCCTTTGCCGCGATCTTGGGGTTGACCGCCAGGGCTTCCTTTACCAGCGAATCCTTGTCTTGAGCTAGTATCGATTGTATCGGCTCGTCTTGCATGACGGCGGGCGATTGGCTGCGAGCAATGGCCGCTCTTACACGAGCATCCTTGTCTTTGGCCAATTTGAGACCTTCTTGGGCCGTTAAAGCAGGGTTGCCTGCCAGGCTGAGCCTGACCAAAGGACATTCGTGATCGACAAAAGCATCCCTATGACCGGCATCTAGTTTTGGATTGGCTGCAAGTATCTGCGCGACAGCGAGATTTTGGCTTTTGCTGGCATCATTAACCAGAGTCGAGATGATATTAGCGTCGATAGCAGGGTTGAGAGCGACAGCGCACCTTACCAGACCGCTAGGCGCCTGATCTTTAGCGAGTCTTGCCAGTGTGGCAAGATTGGTATTAGGGCTATTTGCTGCTTGCGCCCTGATGCTTTCTACTTTGTCCTGGGCCAGTCTATCCAGAGTAGCCGCTTGAGTCCTTTGATTTTGAGCAACGGCCATCCTTACTTCGGTTCTTTCATCCTGGCTGAGACGATCGGCCAAGTCGGCAGTGATGGCTGGATTGCCTGCCAGGGCTTCTCTTACCACTGCATGGCTGTCTTTGGCGAGCATGTTGAGCACGTCTTGGGGGCAGGCCGCGTTGGCTGCAAGCATCGAGCGTACGCCAAGATCGCCATCTTGAGCCAATGCCGCGCATGTGGCTGGCGACAGTCTATTAGAACGAGCCATAAATGTCCGCACGAGCCTGTCGCCGATCTTGGTCAGGCGCAAAAGAAGATCGGGCGGGGAGGATGGATTTTTTGCCAGAGAAAGCAGGAGAAATTCGGTAAAGATAGGCCCCTGGCCTAGTGCCGTCAAAATAGACTGCGGCGTGGAAGAATTTTGCGCCAGGGCTTCGCGTACTCTCGGCTGGGCTTGTGCCAGGAGCTTATGCAAGGCAGGAGCCGCGGGTAGCTTTTGGGCAGACAGCAGAGCATCGATCACCATTTGATCGCTGTCCTGGACTAGTTGATCGCGTATATCATCACCAAGCATAGGATTGCTGGCCAGGGCTTTGCGGACAAATGCGCAATCATCGCGAGAAAGCAGAGCCTGGTCGCTCTTGGACAGGCGTGGATTAGCTGCTGCTGCAATTTTTATCGCTGGTAGAGGAAAAGCATCGATAGTCTGGCGCTCTTGCTTGATCGGCTCGACCAGTTGAGCAGGGGCTTGAGCGAGGGTTTTTGGCATGGCCGACATCATAGAGACTAGGGCCAGCGCTGCCATGCAGCTTTTTTGTATATTTGACATTTTTTGTTTTCCTCAGCCCTTATGCACTTCACGGATGATGCTCATCAATTGATTACGGTCGAGTTCTTGCGATGCGTACTCTATATATTTGACCTGCCAATCTTCGATGTCCTGCAGTACTTGCGAAAGACTGGTACCGGCAGAACGAGCTGCAGCCATATCCACGCCAACATCCGCATTGCGAGAGAGTATAAAAACCCTCGCTCGTCCGGAATACCCAAGTGTGTCACGCAGGCTGAGCCGTAAAAAGGCTTCTGATCTTTGCACGGTGATAGTTTCTGTGATGCGCTTGACCAATTGTTGAAACTTGGATAGTGGTCCATTGAGATCTACTTGCGGCACTGTGACCAGATCGTAGTGGAGTAGTCTATCGATGGCCATGGCAGCGTCAGCGGTTGTGACATCGCCGAGGTTGCGGATCACGCCAGCGATTGGGTGTAGCCCATCGAGTGCGCCCCACATTTTTTTCATCATGGCGCGTTCGCTCTTGTTGAGGACATATTTTTCTTTTGGATCCTCGAGCTTTTCGTCATCCATCAGGTTGTTCGGATCGGGTTTCTTTTCCAGTACCGACTGCGGTCCCTTGGGCAATTTTTTCCAGGTGACCTCAGCGTTGTCTCCAGCGAGCGCTGCATCTAAAAGCAATTTGTCCAGCGCCTTGCCGATCTTGCAATTGTCCTTGGCCAGATCCTGGGGAGGGGTGCGCTGGATAAAGACAAAGATCCCTTGCTTCCAATTAGAAGCAAACTCGATCACGGCATGGTTGGCCAGGAGCTTGCCCAATTTGGCATGCGTGATCTTGCCGGTCTCAAATATTGCTCTAAACTGCATTTCTCTGTATTCGACTGAGAGCACGCCTGACTCGCGATTGGTGGCCAGGTTTTGCAGCAGATTGGAAGGATCGATGGAGCCCAGGTGGCCCACCATCGATTGCACTTTATCTTCTTCACCACTGGTGGTGACTTTTTCTTTGTCACGATCAGTCGTCTGACCATAGAAAGCCAGATCCTGAGTAGCAATTTCGAGCGCCCTGGCATTGAGCAGATTGCGTTTGACGGCTAGTGCCCCAAGGGGGATCTTTTGTTTGACCGGCATGCCGTTTAGCTCCATCAAAAGATCATCGAGCTGCTGTCGCGTGAGGAGACCTGCTGCTAAAAAGTAATCTTTTAGAGAAAACGCGGTTTGGTTTTTAAAGCAATTGGAAAGAAAAGGAATGCGAGGGAAAAGAGGATAGATGAGCTTTTCGGCTTCGAGCTCACGCAGTCTCTCGAGGCTATCTGCCTCATCGATCTTTTGATTGTTGTTTGCCTTATTGATGAGACCGGCGACTGGGGTGTAATTGTCTACCAGTGTCAGCATCAGATTGCGGCGATGATGACTCTCTAGGTGCAGTTTGCGCTCTAATCCAACTGGTGTGAGTACAGGTATCGAAGACATCAGGATCTGGTGGCTGAGATCGGTCGATTCGTCGAGAAAACTAGTAGATTCTCCCAGGGCTGCTTGCAAAAACTTGGTCAGTGAGGCCGAGTAATCAAAGAGTTGAGCATGATTGTCAAAAACATGAAAGGACATCAGGCCAGATAGTGATTCGCGCACCATGGCCACGGCCTTGTCGGACTTTAAAAAAATCAAAGCTCCCGACATCTCGAGGATAGATTGAGCCAGATAATTGGACTCGATGAGGATCTCGGCGGGAAAGAGATAACCGACCAGGGTCGCATCGACGATGATAGCGTCGTACATGCGCTTGGTCTTTGCAAGCGCGGCAATCTCGCTCAAAAGATCGGGACCATAGCGCAAGACTATTATGTTTTCAGCTTTTCGGCTGGTCTTATTTTGTAGATCTTGTGATTCTGCGACCATTAGTAAATTTTGCTGTTTCGGCTCACCTATTTATACCAGATTTCCCGAGCTGGCGAGGATTTTACGCTATACTTGGCATTCCGTGATGATCCTCAAATAACAAGAGGTTGTGCTGTGCTGGCGACAAAACGTGCCTTTGCTCTTTCTATCGCTCTGATCCAGGCGAGTCTTGCATTTGCTACTCAGCTGTCTATCCCAGTCCATGCACAAGAGACGAGCCAATCGCAAAATGAGTCGGTCGTTCAAGAGTCATCGCAAACTCTCAAGGGCGGCGTCACCATGTGCGTGCCCAAGGGCACTGGGATCAAGCTCAATATATCCAGCGTACCGACAAATGGCATGCGCCTTTTGGACAAGGATCTGGAGGGCAATCCATTACCAGCCCATGTCGGCGATGTGATCGTAGCCAAGACTACCGAAGACATCTTTGTCGAAGACAATAAGGTCATCCCCGAGGGCACAATTTTTAGAGGCAAGGTCAGTCGAGTCTTGCCGCCCAGGAGAGTACAGCGTCCTGGTTGGGTTGAGATTTCTTTTACCGAGCTTACCCTGCCCAGCAACAAGACTTTTAGATTTAGAGCCCAGGCAGATAGCTTTGTGCCATCGACCACCAAGTCCAAGCTCAAGGGTGCTGGCATGATCGCCGCCAATGCCGCTGGTGGTGCTATCGTCGGTGCACTTGCTGCTTACCAGATCTTTGGACTAGAGCACACCATCGCTATGCATGGCTACAATATCGCCGGTGGTGCTGCCCTGGGAGCTCTTTTAGCCACCGGTCATGCCGTGATGAAACGCGGCACAGCGGCGACGCTCGAGCCTGGCGACAACCTCAATCTCAGCATAGACACCGACCTATTGATGCCTGTACTCACTGAGCCCACCAAAAAAATTGCCTTCAAAAATCTCGAAGGTCTCGAAGTCGAAGTCAAGGCCAGCAAGATCATCAAAGACAAGATCCTGGGCAATCAATTGAGATTGGATGTCTTGATCACAAATAACAGCAACAAGAGATTGAGCTCCATGGATCTTTATCTTTTGGATAGCAACAAAAACAAGTGTCCTATTGGTCAGGGCAAGGACGAGGACTCAGGATACATGTTTACTCTCGAGCCTACTTCGAGTATCGAGACTAGGCTGTACTTTAATACCGAGTATCCAACTCTCAAGCACAAACTGATCTGGTACGATCATCAGTCGCGCAAAGTGTGCTTCGTCCAAAATCTCCAATGATTAAATATCAGCGATCGCCTACGTGTTTGTACGTAGTAAGTCGTTGACTAGACTGCACATTAAGACCATATAATGTTCTATCGATTTAGCTGGCTAGCTGGCCAGTCTTTACGAAATTTCTCATCAAGAAACTTTCATGGAAGGCATGTGTCTTTCTGCTAGCTTTAGATCGGACAAGATATAGATCAAGGCATCCTGTCGCACCTGCACCACATTTAGTATCAAAATGACAGCAACACTGGGCCTACCTACCACACAGACAAACACCTCGGTGCTCGACACCCAGCAAGGCCGATCCTCTGTCGCTCTGCGCAATGTTTCGATCTTTCCCGACACTGCCGAAAAGATACTATCTACTACCCTGGACTTCGTACGATCGAGTGCTATCGCGACGCAATTGACTCCCCGCGATCTCGTAAGCTTTTCGGGGCTTTTGACGGCGCAGCTATTGAGCGAAGTCGAAGAAAGCGCACATCAAAGTGGTAAAAAGCTACTCGATTATATGTACGAAAAAGGCTTTATTGCTTTTTCTGACCGCCGGGAGATGCTCAAGGCTCTGGTCATGTCTCAGCACAATGTCATTTATAGACCATGGTTGCTCAAGGCTTGCCGTCGAGCCGTACTCGAGTTTATGCCTCTGGAGCAAGTGCTCGAAGACATGGGCATCTCGCCCAATAGTGCCTTTTGCGATAATGGCCTGGCCGAGCTGGCTCAGATGTCTCAGATCATTTCGCGCGCAGACTTTGAAAAAGCTCGGTCATATGCCCTCTCTCATGGCGTGAGCTTTGGTCGCGCGCTTGTCGAGATGCGCCTCATCACGGCTCAAGTTTACACTCTATTGCTGGATAGCCTTGCACGCTACAAAGCAGGCATGATTGACTTTGCCAATCTCAAACTCTTTATCCGCAATGGCATGGCAAATCTAGGCACCAAGTCCGGTATGGCGATCAATATGCAAAACCTCGGCGGCGTTGCACACTACTGCCATAGTCGCTCTCCTCTCATGAGTCTCTCTCTCTTGGTGGAGTCCAAGGTGGCACCATATCTGGTGATACTCAGTGAGGTGGAAACGGCTTTGATCAGGGAGCAGACCATCGAGATGGTCATTGCTGAGTCTGACTTTGCGCCTGCCTATTATCGCGCTACACAACTGGTATCAGGCGTGATTGCTGGTAATACCTCCTGGCAGCAAGCTGTCATAGAGATGTCTCGTTTTTGATTTGGTCTAAGATTTTGGTCTAAAATTTTGGCCTAAACAAATTCTGCTTATTTTTGCATACTTAAAAGCAGGACCTGCACCAGATCCTGCTTTTTGTATGATGCTCTATTGTCTATCAGGCAGCCGCAGCGACTAGATTGACGTCATAGCTGAGGCGGACAAAATCGTACTCTACTCTGATAGATACAGTGTTTTCGGTCGAAAACTCTAATCTGACGCGACCGAGTGAGTTGGAGGAGTATTCGCTCCAGTGCTCAGGCACAGATACGATGACATTTTCGGGACCCCATTCTTCTACATATGCTTTGAGGACCTGACAGAGTTTTTCTTCGTCTCTGGGGTGGTTAAACATGCTCATCGTCTTGCTGCCTCGTTGCCAGTGGTGCGCTGATGAGGCTATATTAGGTCCGGGGCAGGCGGATCACAATTGGGGATTTTCCCCCTTCATTAGTATTTTTCCCATTTTATTTGTAGAGCTGTCTGAGGCTGTTAATGTCTCTGGCAGAAAGGTTTTTGATTTGATCGGAGACCTGGAGAGAGTAAAACATCACATCATCGGGGTTGGATGTATGGCCACCAAAGCCAAGGGCATGACCGATTTCGTGCAGGCAGATCTGTCTCAATCTAGCTTCGGTGACAGGCAATTCGACCATCAATGGGACTGTAAGAATGGTCACTGTGCCTTTAACTACGCCCTTTTGATTAGCATAGAGGATCGTTTCTCCGGCTTCGGCGCGGTTGGAAAAAGTAGAGGGGTCATTGGTCCAGGAGCATACGATATCGGCTTTTTGAGGACTATCGACCCTCTGAAAAGAGATAGCGCCCTGGCTGGCTTGCTCCCACGTCGCTACGGATTCTTCGAGGATCTGCTGGTATATAGGCTTAAAGGCCGGCACGCCATGGCCTGATTTAAAATAGATCTTGATCGGCATTTTTTCTGGCGGCCAGCGTTTGACCGAGTTGCCCAGTTCGCCGAGATAATCGGTGGCGTTTGGGTCAACTTTGCGGATAAATCCCGAGTTGACCTCGCGTTTGAGGCCATTGACCAGACTCTGGATCTTGTTTGCCTCGCTGTGACTGGGAAATCTTTTGAGAAACTCCGAATACGTAGCAATGGCGTCTTGTATCCTGCCTTGAGACTGGTACAAGCCACCTAGCGTAACCCAGGTTGCAGCCAGGTCGGGCTTCATTGCTTTTGCTTTTTCGAGCTCTTGCAAGGCCTCGGCATTGCGTCCGAGCTTAGCCAAAACTAGACCCATATTATTGTGGACTTCTGGGATCTCTGGAGCCAGCTGCGAGGCGGTGGTCAATCTTTCGAGGGCTTCCTGGTTGCGATTGCTCTGCAAGAGTGGCACTGACTCATTGAGCAATTTGGCTGCCTGATAATAATTTTGGCTGATCGGCTTGCCGTCAAGATAATAGGTCTCGGCCAGGGCTGGCCCGGCCGAGGTCATTAACAATGACAGCAAAGACAGGCAGGTCAATAAATAAGTGCGGCGATCAGGCAGTCTTGTCCTCGAGGGCTTTGATGCCCGGCAATTCGATCCCTTCGAGATATTCAAGAGTTGCTCCCCCACCGGTGCCCACATGAGTCAACTGATCGTCCTGGATGCCTTTTTGCTTAAGGGCTGACACCGAGTCGCCTCCGCCTACAATAGTTTTTGCACCATTTTTAGTTGCTTCAACCAGAAAGTCCATTAAAGCATAGGTGCCTTTTTCAAAGCCCTCTATTTCAAAAACTCCCAATGGACCATTCCATAAGATAGTCTTGCATGGTTTTAGAGCTTGTATGATTGCGCTGATCGATTGAGGTCCAATGTCGAGTCCCATTTTGTCGTCGGGTATGTCGTCCACGGAGACGATCTGGGTCTTTTGACCGGCTTCGAGCTTATCGGCAATTACCACGTCCACAGGCAAGACCATGGTCACTCCCTTTGTTTGTGCCTTTTCGAGCAACTGTCTGCAATAGTCCACGCGGTCTTCTTCGACTAGTGACTTGCCGCAATTTTTGCCCATCGCCTTGAGAAAGGTAAAGGCCATGGCTCCGCCTATCACCATTACTTGTACGCGTCCCAGGAGATTGTCGAGCACGCCGATCTTGCTGGATACTTTGGCGCCACCAATAATGGTGGCAAAAGGCTTGATCGGGTTGTCCAGTGTCTCGGACAGGACTTCTATTTCTTTAGCAACGAGAAAGCCAGCTACGGCTGGTTTTAGATATTTTGTCACGCCTTCGGTCGAGGCGTGCGCCCTATGGGCGGTGCCAAAAGCGTCATTTACATAGAGATCAGCGAGATCCGCTAGTTGCTTGGCAAAATAAGAGTCGTTCTTTTCTTCTTCTTCGTGAAAACGCACGTTTTCCAGCAAAATGGCATCGCCATCAGCCATCTTTGCTATTTTTTCCTTTGCCTCCTCACCAATACACTGAGAGCAAAAAGGGATCTTGAGATAGTCAGCAACTGGTTTTAGAGAGTATTTGCTTTGCGTCATGCGTTCTTGCGTGGTGCCCTTTGGGCGCCCCAGGTGCGAGACGAGGATCACTCTTGCACCAGCATCTCTCAAATATTGTATTGTCGGCAAAGCACCTCTGATCCGCGAATCATCGGATATGGTGAGATCCTTGTTTTGGGGCACGTTAAAGTCCACACGCACCAGAACCTTCTTGCCTTTGAGGTCTGCTTTATTCAAATCGCTAACGGTCTTCTTCATACTCTCCCTTTGCTTTTTTGCATCGATAAAAAAGAGGGCCGGGTCTTAGACCCGGCCCTCGATCTAACGGACCTTACTTGGCTGCTACGGGCAGCTTCTTGGCGACGAGGGTAGCCAATTCGACGAGGCGGTTACTGTAACCCCATTCGTTGTCGTACCAGGCAAGGATCTTGACCATTCTCTTGCCGACTTGCATGGTGAGTGCAGAGTCGTAGATCGAAGAAAACTTGTTGCCCTGGAAATCGATCGATACCAGTGGCTTGTCGCAATAGGCGAGGATACCCTTGAGGGGGCCTTCGGCTGCCTTCTTGACGGCTGCGTTTACTTCTTCGACAGTGATGTCTTTTTTGGCAGTGAAGGTCAGATCTACTACCGAGACATTGGGAGTGGGCACGCGCATGGCAAAGCCGTTGAGCTTGCCTTTGAGGTGAGGCATGACCAGACCGATGGCCTTTGCAGCACCGGTGGACGAAGGGATCATCGAAAGAGCAGCTGCGCGCGCTCTGCGAAGATCGGAGTGAGCGCCATCGAGCAGCTTTTGATCGAGAGTATAGCTGTGGATAGTGGTCATCAAGCCTTCTTCGATACCAAATGCGTCATCGATTGCTTTGGCTACTGGAGCCAGGCAGTTGGTGGTGCAGCTAGCATTGGAGACAATGTTGTGCTTTGCTGGATCGTATTCTTTATCGTTGACGCCGAGGACGATAGTGATGTCTTCGTTGGATGCGGGAGCCGAGATCAATACTTTTTTGGCACCAGCAGTGATGTGGGCCTTTGCTTTTTCGGCATTGGTAAAGACGCCAGAGCATTCGAGAACGATGTCTACGTTCATCTTGGCCCAGGGGCAGGCTGCAGGGTCTTTCTCACGGGTAAAGAGGATCTTTTTGCTGTTGACAACCAGGCTGTCTTCGTTATGGGTGACTTCGTGCTTGAGGATGCCGCCGACCGAGTCGTACTGCAACAGATGTGCTGACTGTTCTAGATCTTGCATGGGATCGTTGATGGCAACGATCTCGAGATCGGAAGGAGCGCTTTCCAAATAAGCGCGAAATACGTTTCTGCCGATACGGCCGAAACCATTGATTGCTACTCTTGCCATTCTTTTTACTCCTTTAGCTTACCCATATAGGGATGCAATGCCTAAGAATATCCCAGGTTTGGCTTGAGTCTTAAAGCCTTTATTACAGCTTAAGAAGCTAGGAGACAGTTTATAAAAAAATACGGTCTATTTGGATGCAAAGATGTATTAGGCTGTGAATATTATGGTTATCCGGTAAAATTTTAGAATCAGACTTGTTTTTCAAAACACTTTTTAAGGGCACGTTTTGCAATGAAAGAAAAAGTAGAAGCCATCCTTGATAAGATCAGACCCATGCTCATGATGGACGGCGGCAATATCGAGCTCGTCGATGTCAAAGACAACGAAGTCTTTGTGCATCTGGTCGGCGCTTGCGGCATGTGCCCTTCTTCGACCATGACCATGAAGATGGGCGTCGAAAAAATGATCAAAGAAGAAATGCCTGAGATCAAGGCCGTCACCCAAGTCTAAGATAAGACTCGATTATCTGGCTCTGGTCTTCGTTTTTAGACTGACATCTATCTTGATGCAAGGCCCTTTTGGTGGCAAGGATCACGTCGATGTTGTTTGAGGCGATGGCCAGAGCCTTTTGCATGGTCATGGTCTCGAGTTCGCTGGCTGCCCAGCACTCATTTAACAAGCCTATACTTGAGGCCTTGTGGTGATCGATAGTGTCGCCGCAATAGATCAAATGCTTGAGCGCAGCAACTCCGATTACCTCAGCTACTCTTGAGAGTATGGCCGAGTCGAGGCCGATGCCCTTGACGGCGACTGGTAGAGAAAACCTGGCAGTATCATCAGCAAACCTCAGATCGCATGCCGTCGCCAAAAGGAGACCACCGCCCAGGCATGGGCCGGAAATGCTGGCTATAGTCACGAAGGGACTTGCATACACGGCATCTAGAGCTGCATAGATCGATGTCCAGATCTTTGTGGCAAGATTGCGATCATGACCTATTGTTTTAATCTCGTTGAGATCCGCTCCAGCGGTAAAGACCCCCTGTTCACCCTCTATCACCAGCACTCTGACGTCGCTTGGGTACAGAGACTCTATCTTGCTTTGTATCTCTTGCCACATTTCTGAGTGCAGAGCGTTGCGCAGATCGGGGCGTTTGATACGCAGTCTAGCGATACCATTATTTTGTGGATCGCTCAGTTGGATATGAGATCTGAGTTCGGATTGTGTTTTCAATTTATTTTTCTAGATCGATCTGTACTGGATCACCGATTTGCACCTTGTGCCTGTCGCAAAAACCCCCGGCTACTTCGATTACTTTTTCGACTGATATTTGGCCGGATTCTGGATATAGGGGGCAGTCCTCTGGGGTCTTGGATTTGCAAGGAGGTACGTTTTTTGCGATTTCGACAATCTTGCCGTCTTTTATAAAGATCATATCCAGATTGATAAAGCAATTGAACATCCAGAACCGTACGGCGCGCTTATCCGGAAAAAGAAAGACCATACCCTGGGTCTCGGGCAGCGCAGTCCTCCACATGAGTCCGTCCTGGATCTCTTGCGTGCTGGACGCTACCTCTAAATTGACTATCTGGTCCCCGAGCTTTACCTGTGGCATCTTTGCGGAGGCCTCGCTAATGGTGGCAATATAGGTGAAAGTGGCCAGAGAGAGGATGAGAGCTGTAGTCAGGCGGATCATAAAATGAGAAATCTTCATAGCCA
>Ga0233442_1002421_pt1 | contig 12469 bp, 11 predicted proteins | sample SI_123_September_3_FD_182789 | JGI IMG/M metagenome (GOLD analysis project Ga0233442, IMG submission 182789) | Seawater microbial communities from Saanich Inlet, British Columbia, Canada - SI_123_September2016_150_MG | ecosystem: Environmental > Aquatic > Marine > Inlet | place: Canada: British... | reverse complement strand
CCCATTGCAGTAAGATCCGGTTTTACTGAATAATCATTTTGTGTACCACTATAATTTACGCGTAGAGTTACAACTTCATCAAATACAAGCAGTGCGCCATTTTTGCGAGTCCAATTGTACATAGCTTCTACAAAATCTGTATGCGCTTGAATAAGCCCGACTCTATGTGGAACAGGATCAATTAAAATGCAGGCTATGTCATTAGCATGCTCATCTAAAATAGAAATAGTTCTCTCAATATCATTAAATGGGAAAATGATTACATCATCTAAAACACTTTGCGGAGTACCATTAGCAAGTGGAACACTATTGGGTTTGTTTATGCCTCCCCAATTTGTAGGGTTGGCTGTTTGGCTTACTTCTGCAAAGTCGTAAGTTCCATGATATGCGCCTTCTGCTTTGGCAATTTTTGGTCTGCTGGTATAAGCCCTAGAAGCTTTGATCATTGCCATAACTGCTTCAGTTCCTGAATTCATAAAACGAATTTTATCAAAATTAGGTACTCTATTACACATTAATTGTGCAAAGGCAACTTCAGCTTCAGTTGCCATTGTGTAGGCAGTTCCTTTTTTTAATTGCTCAATAACTCCTTCAACGATCTGCGGATTTGCATGACCATGGATCAAAGATGCCATATTATTTGCGAAATCAATTCGTTGAATACCATCAATATCAGTAACATGACATCCCGAGGCATTTGAAACATAAAATGGATGTGGCTTCCTGAAAATAGTATTTCTACTTACACCACCGGGAAGCACATTACAAGCTTGTTTATATATCTCTTCACTTGTGTGTTTTTGCTCTTTAGAATTTATATTATTATTCATAATGCTAATTAATCCTCCATAAGATCAGATAACAATATTTTAATACTGATTCAATTTTGCACCGGTATTTTGCTGTAGATATTCAAAAGTTACATCAGGTGCAAGCTCTCTTACAAAGAGGCCATTTTCTGTAACATCAAGTATAGCAAGATTACTATAAATTCTATCAACAACACCTTTTCCAGTAAGAGGAAAGGTGCATTTTTCAATTATCTTTGGATCACCATGTTTTGTGATATGCTGAGTTATTACAAATATCGTTTTAACACCAGCAACCAGATCCATCGCTCCACCAACCGCAGGAATTGCACCTGGTTTACCTGTAGACCAATTAGCCAGATCCCCTTCTGCAGAAACCTGCATTGCTCCTAAAACACAAATATCAATATGGCTACCGCGGATCATTGTAAAACTATCGGCATGATGAAAAAAACAAGCGCCCGGAATAGCTGTTATACATTTCTTTCCAGCATTAATTAATTCAGGATCTTCTTTTCCGCTTTCTGGAACACTTCCCATTCCAAGTAAACCATTTTCTGTATGATAGATAACTTCTCTTCCTTCGGGAACGAAGTCTGCAACTAATTCTGGCATACCAATTCCTAGGTTCACATAGGCTCCATCGGGAATATCAAGAGCAGCTTTTTGTGCCATTTGATTTCGATCCCATCCAATTTTCTTATCTGTTATTGGCATGGATACCTCCTGTCTTCCGCTACAAGTTTAGATTCAGCTTCCGGATTTGTAACTTCTACAACTCGTGTTACAAAGATCCCGGGAGTTACAACGATCTCCGGGTCTATCTCTCCGGGTTCAACTATTTTATTTGCTTGAACAATAGTTGTTTTTGCGGCTGTACACATGATAGGTCCAAAATTTCGGGCAGTTTTACTATATATTAAATTTCCATATCTATCTGCAGCTTTGCATTTAACCAATGAAAAGTCTGCTTTTATTGCATGTTCCATCACATAAGTTTTTCCATCAAAAACACGAGACTCTTTTCCTTCTGCTAACGGAGTATTTACAGAGCTTGGAGTATAGAATGCAGGAATACCTGCTCCGCCAGCTCTTATACGTTCTGCAAGAGAACCTTGTGGAACAAGCTCAAGTTCTATCTCTTTTTTATAATATAGATCAGGGAAAACTGTGGAATTAGCAGTTCTTGGAAATGAACAGATCATTTTTTTTACCTGTTTATTCTCTATAAGTGCTGCTAAACCAACATGACCGCTTCCTGTATTATTGCTAACAACAGTAAGATCTTTTGCGCCATGATCGATCAGTGCATGTATCAATTCGATAGGGCTACCTGCCTCACCGAATCCACCTATTAATACTACAGCACCATCGAAAATATCTGCAACAGCTTCTGCAGCTGAATTTACAATTTTATTAATCATTAATTATTCTCCCTTGAAATTGATTGAATGATTATTTTTTTAATCTTTTCTCTAAAGTTTTTTGAAGAGAACTTTCAGCATTTTTTAGATCATCTTCATAGAAGTGTTTCTTAGTATCAAGAGGTTTTAGATTTGCAATTGTGTTCTCTATTTCATCATACTTTGTTAAGAAAACTTTGTCCATCCACTTCATATTCCTGGCTTCATTAAATTTAAGAGCAAAGGCAGTTTCTCCATTAACCTCAACAGTTCCCAGTAGCGAGATCTTTCCTGCAGATGATGTCATTGTAATATATCTTGAAGGACGGTTTATTGAAGGTAAAGATCTATAAACTTTACTGAAAACAACATTGATATCTGCAACTGGTACTGTGAAATAGTGATGTTCACCGGTTGGACGTGCACAATACATTGAGTGGAAACCAATAGATAATATTGCGAGAATATTTCCAAGATCAATCCAGTTTTGGGCAGAGCGATCAACATCAACTTTGCCATTCTCATCTGTAAAAAGGCTGATATGATTCATGATCGGGCTTTGGCTTTTTATAACTATCCCAGCAGAACGAAGTCTGCGAACAGCTGCTATTGTGCTAATATTCATAAGTTCTCTAGGGGTAGAAATATGTGCCATCCATACAACCTGAACACCATTATTATTTAATTTTCTTAAAAGATCTAAAAATTTATTATATTTATTGTCCAAGATCATTTCAGGAGCAAAAGTAAGTGCTCTTGTTCCTAAACGTAAAGTTCTAATATGCATTAGTTTTGGATTCTCTATTAATGGAAGAACATATTGTTCTAATCTTTCATAGCTCATTTGTCCTGCATCTCCACCGGTCATAAGCACGTCTGTAATTTCTGTATGTAATTCTAAGTAATCGTGAACTTGCTTAATTTCTCTTTGAATGAACATATCTTCATCACCACGAACCTGAGCATGACGGAAACAATATGTACAGAATGAAAAACAACTTTGTGTTGTTTTATCAAAAAGAAGAATACATTGTGGATATTTATGCTGACAACCATCAAGAATTTCTAATTCACCATCTTCATTTTTGAACCATGGTTTATTTAATAATTGATTTCCATCGTGAGGATTTGTCTCTTTCATATATTCGTTAACAACTGTTTTTCTTTCATCATCTGTTTTAGCATCAAGGTATAATTTTACAGCATCAGCCTGTATCATTTCTGGTTGTGGGAAAACAAGTTGGAAGAGTGAATCATTTGCAAAATCATTCCAATTAATTGTGTTTAGAACGTGCTTGGTTGCTAAAAAGCGGTAAACTTCAATAAAAAATTCTCTCGCTTTTATATGTCCAATATCGATTCCATTTTTGCTTAAAGTCTCAACGATTTCCCTGAATCCGTTTAATCCTGCATAATGCTCTTTACCGGTAAATAAAAATTCGGTGGTTTCCATAATACCTGAATGATGTGGAAAGCAGGAATGTAATCTTGATAACACACCAGCAGGTAGAAGATTTTCTTGCTCAATGTTACTTTTTATGTCATCAGAAAAATGATAACGATCCATCATTTTCTTAACATCAGAATCTTGAATATCAATTTTATTAATGGAATTTATTGAATCAGGATTCTCTTGAATTGCATCTTGAATTGTAGCCATAACTACTCCTATATTATATTAATTTTATAAATTCTTTAAGGTATCTAAAATTTTCTTCCAATTTACCTTGATGTGTAATGCAGGCAGATTTTATCTCTGCTGGAAGAGTTGATTCATTGATAGGCTTAGAATAATCATTATTCAGTATTTGTTGCATAAATGGCATTAAAGAACTTGAAAATGTATCTGACGCTTCTTTAGGGAATTCACAAGGTAGATTATCAACTGCCATTATAGCAAATCCTTCACCAGTATAACCATCTTTCTCTTTTTTGGTTTCCGTATTGTAGACAAATACCGGATTATCTGGCCAAGTTGGTTTAACTGTTGCCTGAACAGATCCCTCAATATCACAAGTGATGTCACCAATAATGATAAGTTTAGGGTCTTTATTCTGAATCTTTTTTAAATAGGAATTTGGAAGAAAAACCGGGCAGTCAGGAGTCCAATAAATTGCATTCATATAAATACTGCAATGTTTAAGGTACTGCTCTAAACGAGATTTATATGCTGAATTGTTAATAAAATAGTCGTGAAGCGAAAAATCTCCACCGTCTTTTCTTTCTACTAAATGTTCTTCTTTAAAAACAGTAAGATAAATTTTGTTATCTTTGTAATTCTGAGAATGTTTTTCTAACTCATCGGGAGCAATTTCCACAATTGGCATGGCTGTTAAAATTTCCTTACATCCTTGTGCCACATGACCGTATCCCAAAAGGAAAATATTGAGTGGTGTTATTTCTTTAGGAAGTCCATTCTGCTCGATCTCTTTTCCAATAATACTAATTTGATCAATCGCATCTTGAACTGACTCATACTGATAAGAGTGTTTTACTTTTAAGAACGGTGTTTCAATATTATAATATTGTTTGAGTCTTTTCCCTAATCCATGAAGCGTGTCAATCATTCCCGCATCACCTGCAAATTTTCCAAAGAAAACGAGTCTTCTGTTTTTATCATCTTCAATTTTTTCATAATCAAGAAGTGTTACTTTCGTATCCAGAATATGCTGTAGGTTAGGCATGTTGTAATCCTGACCTTTGATAACGTGTGAAAAAAACAAATGAGGTTTGCCGGGTATAAGATCTTTTTGATAGATCTCTTTTACTCCAATTATGAAATCACATTGAGAAAGATCATCAGAAAGTTTTGCACCAACAGAAGTATATTCTTCATCTTTGTATATTCTGTTTTCAGATGGTTGAATTGTTACACCAAAACCTTTATTTATCAACTCTTGAACTGCAATTGGATTCAAAGGTACTCTTCGTTCCCATTTATTTTTTGTTTCTTTTACTATTCCTATCGTTTTCATTTTTCTCCTTAAATTACAACAAGATGCTATTTGTACAAAACGTTCCTAAGAAGGCTTAGAAACGCATTGTAATCATATTAAATTCTCATTTCTTTAGATCAATAAAATCTTTCAATAAGTTTAATATCAAGATTTTCTAATTCTTTAAGAACAGGATTATAAATATTTGGTAATGTTGGCATATAAACACCTTTTACGGTGATTTCACCCTGAAGTATCATATGAACTCCGATCGCTGCAGGAAGAGAAACAGTTCTTGCCATTGAAGAATCACCATTTGGAATTCCGTAATCTATCATTGTTGATGTAATGTTTTGAGTTTTATTTGGATATTTGGCTACAAATTTGTGATGAAGAACCAGCAGGTCTCTTTCACCTTCTCCGTATGACATTTTATCTAGCATGATAGCGGTAAGAACGTCAACTGCACCACCTTTAGTAATTGGAATTGGAGTTTCATCAAAGAATCCAAGCCATTCAAATTTCTTCAGGATCACACTTTCTGCTGGAAGATTATATTTTTCCATTAAAAGTTCTTTAAGACATTTATTTTTATCTGCTTTGAACATTTTAGTGAGGATGAATTCTTTTACAGTACCTGTTAAATTATCAAATATTTCATCTTCTTTATAAAATCCCATTTGAGACATTGTATACCATGTATTACAATGACTAACATTTCTAAAAGTTCCACGATACATTGTTTTAACATCTTTCAGATCATAAAGATCGATATAATCAAGTGAATTACGATTTGGATAAGCTTCCAGTGTGCCAGCACCTTCTACATCAACGAACCAGTAATTATTGAAAAGTTCTGGTCCTTCGACATCAATGATCTCACCATCTTTCATGAATTTCGCACCATTCCCAGCTGCTTTTAGAACACCTTTTGGTGCCCAAGAGAATTTGTAACCGAGTGGATTCGTATTTGCTTCTGGAGCTGGAAGACCACCACAATAACTCATAAAGCTAACAATTTTTCCACCTTCTTTTTCTACATGATGGAAAATCTTCATAGCGCTCATATGATCGATTCCGGGATCTACACCAATTTCATTAAGAATTATAATTCCTGCATCTTTTGCTTGTTGATCTAATTCTCGCATTGCTGGACTAATGTATGAAGTTGTGACCATATTTGTTTTAAATTCGATACATTTTTTAGCAACTTCTACATGAAGTGTTGCCGGAAGTAAGCTAACAACCAGATCACTTTCTTTAACGAATTTTTCCATTGCTGCTTCATCATTACTTAAAAATTGTGCTGCAGTTGCTTTTGGATGTGGTTCTGCAAGTTTTTCTGCCTTGCTTAATGTACGGCTGGCAATGGTTACTTCATAACCTTTTTTAGCTAGATAATCGACCATTGGTTTTACTACGAGTCCTGCTCCGAAGATAGTTATTTTTTTACTCATTGATTTTCTCCAGTATTCATTATTTTTGGATGACAAAGTGGTAATTTAAAAAAACGTGTCAACTTATTATAAAAGGTATGAAATGTTTTGTGTGATTCTAGAAATGCGAGATGTGTTATTTAGCTAATGGAGCTTACTAAAATTTAACTAAATTACTAGAAACTTATGTAAATTATTACGTGCTACTTATTATCTTCATCTTTTTTGTAAAGTAGGAATGAATAGAGAACCGAATATAATACAAAGGTCATAAATAAAATAAACATAATTGTAAGGGCAGTGGAATTATTCCCCCAAATAGCTGAAATGAAGATCATTATAAGTCCGCTTAGAACGAAGCATACACCACCAACTTTATGAGTTTTACGCCAGATATATTCTGAGGATAGAGTCCAGGGAGTACGAATTCCTATAAAGAAACTTGATGGCATTTTCGGCAGTATGTTTCCCATTAGAATAAACATTAAACCAAGAGAGTAGTAAAGGAAGGAGCCATTACTTAATAATAATTCTGCACCCAAAAGTAATGTATATATATGAATTACAGCAAAAAAGAAAATTATGATATTTGTAATAATCGGAACCATGCGGGAAGACCTTTCAGAGCTTTCTTTATAACGTACAGAGATAATAGGTAAAATCAGCATGAAAATGAATAGAAGAAAATTAATTCCCGGGAATAATAGAATAGCAGTCCACTTATTTGAATAACCATCTATTTCTCCACGAATATTCCAGTGACTCGGTACTTTTGCATCATCAGCAATAAACGAGCTGAGATAAAGCGCTAATACGATTTGTACAATTATTATGATTATACTTATCCAAAATTTCTTATTCATCATTATTCTCCTTTTTTCCAAAAATAGTAATCATATAAGATAACATATCTTCTAATACGCTTGTATTTAGAAAATAAGTTATGAATTGCCCATTTTTTTCTGATTGAATTAGATCGGCATTTTTTAATGTTTTTAAGTGCTCGCTAATTGTAGGTTTAGAAACACTAAAATTCTCTGCTATTTCTCCAGCAGTCATCTCTTTTTTTTTCAATAGATCAATTATCTTTCGTCTGTTTGCATCCGAAAGTGCTTTGAACAATTTATCGTTAACCATATTCATGTTCCTGCTCTTTTATTTAGATGATTACCTAATTACCTAAAGACTCTTTGTTTGTCAAAATATTTATTCTTAATGTATCTAAGCTTGATCGTTAAAAACATTGACACTAAATCACCAAAAACTGCTTTTCATTCCAAAGGAATAATTATGAAATATAAATTAGTAATATTTGATTTTGATGGTACGTTAGCTGATTCATTTCCATGGTTTATGAAAACTTTGGATATTGTAACTAATGAATTCAATTTGAATAAAATTAATCTTGAAGATATGCCGGAACTTCGCAAATTAGATTCTTTAAGTTTTCTAAAGCACTTGAAGATCCCTCTTTATAAACTTCCTAGAATTTCTACATATATGCGAAATATGATGAGTGAAAATATAGATGAGATCAAAATGTTTGATGGTATAGAGAATATGTTTCACGAATTGAAAAAGTTAGGTCATAAAATTGCAATTGTAAGTACAAACTCAAAAGAGAATATCATTAAGGTTCTAGGTGATGAACTCATAAAAATGAATGATTATTTTGTGGGTGGTGTTTCTGTATTTGGCAAAGAATCCAAATTAAAGAAAGTACTAAAATTAAGTGGAATCGATAAAAAAGATGCAATTTATATTGGTGATGAACTTCGTGATATTTTTGCTTCAAAAAAAGTGGGAATGCCATGCGGAGCAGTTGCATGGGGTGTTAATGATGCAGATGCTCTGGCAGCACTTGAACCTGATGAAATGTTCTATGAAATTGAACAAGTATTACAACGAGTATAATTCAATAAAATTATTTATTTCCCTAATTTAACAATTTACTTCTCCTTCGATCTGTGTGACACAAACTCCAAATAAAAGAATACAGTAACTTCCAAATCTAAAAGAATATAATTGTAATAAGCTATTCTACTATTGACATCTAAATGCAAAAAAAAAGATGGTCCCAGAAGTAGGAGGCAACGCATGGATATTGAAAAAATTCTACATTCCAATTGTATTGAGATCAGCACACAAAAAGAAGACAGAAATTCCATACTAACAAAAATTTCTAATCTTGCAAAATTAAATCCAACACTTAGTAATATTACTCAAACTGAGATCTATGATGCACTTAAAGAAAGAGAAGAGATGGGTTCAACAGCGATCTCATCTAAAATAGCAATTCCTCATTGCAGATTGAAGGGTGTTGATGATTTTGTGGTCGGTTTATTTATATCTAAGGAAGGTGTAAATTTTGATGCAATAGATAAAAAAAATACATTTGTTTTCGTATTCATTATTGCACCTGCAAATCAGCAAAAAGAGCATGTTCGCTTACTTTCTTATATCTCACAATACTTGCGAAAAGATGAAAATATAAGCAGATTGATAAATTCAAAAGATACAGAAAATATCAGGCAGAGCATTATTCGACATTCAAGTATGGCAACCGATGTCAAACAAAATGATAAACATAAATTGGTAACAGTAATAATTCAAAACGAAGATAAATTTGAAGATATTATTAACATAATAACTGAAATTGAGGGCAGCAATATTACAATTACAGAAGCTTCTAATGCTAGCAGATATCTTTATCATATGCCACTTTTTACAAGTTTTATGCAAACTGACAGAAATGATTTTTGCAGGATAATAACAGCCACGATTGAATCTGAATTTGTAGATAATCTCACAAATGATCTAACCGAAATTATTGAAGAGAAAAATGAGAATGGCATTATGTTCTTCATTCAAAACATAGAACATCTTCACGGCTCACTGGAAATCTAAGATGCACTCACCAGAAACATTAGAACATGCATTCATTTTACCTGCACTTCTTCTGGTAGGACTTACAGTAATAATGGGTTATTATTTTGGGAAGAATATGAAGTTCCTAAAGCTTCCCTCAATTATTGGATTCATGATATTTGGAGTTGTTTTAGGGCCATCACTTCTAAATCTGCTCTCTACACCAATGCAACAAAATTTATCGTTTATCACGAATATTGCATTAGGTTTTGTAGCACTCAGTATTGGAATGGAATTAAAGTTTTCCACGCTAAAAAGATTAGGTAGCGGTATGGTTTATGTTATTCTGTTCGAATCATTTGCAGCATTTATAATTGTATTTGCAGGGTTGTTCCTTTTTACTAGGAATCTGCCGCTTTCTTTGTTATTTGCGGCGGTTGCACCGGCAAGTGCACCTGCTGGAACAGTGGCAGTAATTCAGGAATATAAAGCAAAGGGGAATCTTACAAAAGCACTTTTTGCAGTTGTAGGTTTTGATGATGGGTTGGGAATTATCATCTTTGGCTTTTCTGCAGCAATTGCTAAAAATATTATCTTGCATGAAGCGGGGGCAACATCTTGTGGGCTGTGGGCAACAATTCTAATTCCACTAAAAGAGATCGGTTTTAGTTTCTTATTAGGTGGCTTGATAGGATTTATTTTTTCACTGCTTGTAAGTAAATTAAGAAATTCAGACGACATCCCAATACTAGTTTTTGGATTCATTCTAACAGCTTGTGGATTTTCACAGATCTTGCATACATCAATAATATTAACCGTGATGATAATGGGTGTTTTTATAATTAATACTCAACCAAGTTCATTGGTAAACCGAATCCAGAATAGTATGCGTTCATTTATGCCGTTATTGTTCATTTTATTCTTCACTCTTGCAGGAGCAAATTTACATATTAAAGCGTTACCATCATTAGGGCTTATCGGTGTGATCTATGTTATTAGCCGTTCTTCAGGTTTAATTCTAGGTTCAAGATTAGGTGCGATAATTGGTAAAGTAGATAAGAATATTAAGAACTATATCGGGCTGGGAATTCTGTCGCAAGCCGGTGTAGCAATTGGACTTGCCCTAATGGTAAAAAGTGAATTTGCAGGACATGGAAATTTGATAGAAACCGTTTATGGGACCAAAATAACAACCGGAGACCAAATTGGAACTGTAATTCTAACCACAGTAACTGCAACTTGTATTTTCTTTGAAATAATAGGTCCGATACTAACCAGGATTGCTTTAGAAAAAGCTGGTGAGATCAATGTGGGGAAGGAATAAAACTTATTAATTGTTCTTCACAAACCCAATCACTTTTTTAGCATTAAACTTTGCATCATTTCCAGCAAGTTTTAAAGGAGATATTGTTTGTCCTTCTCTTTTAGAAAGCCCGTAGGTGTAGGTTTTGTCATAGTAATCTAAAATGATGTCGGTTGCAGTATAATAATCTTCTTCTTCAATTGCTTCTATTGCTTTTTGGGTATTTAATCCACCCAATCTGCGGGAAATATTTGTAATGGAATTTATCAAATATTCTTTGTTAAAATTAGCATAATCTTTTATTAACCTGTTTATGCGATTATCTTTAGAAACCTCGATTTTAATTACATTTGTGCTTCTCATTTGTATGAATAAATCATCTGGGATTTTCACTCTTCCAATCATTCTGCTTTCGTCTTCCAGCCAGATATTTTGCTCAAAATTAAAGCTATTTAATTGTGCTGCAAGGTTATTTTCAAATTGTTGAGTTGTAGGTTGATCTTCCTGTCCTAGTGCACCAAATGCAGAACCTTTGTGATGAGCTATTCCTTCCAAATCAAGCATTTGTTGGTTCGTTTTTCCAATTTCTTCCAGAATTTCAGTTTTTCCACTTCCGGTCATTCCACCAATAACAGTAAGATTAAATTTCTTCTTAAAAGAACCTAAAATAAAATTGCGATATGCTTTATAGCCACCATCTAACCGATATACTTTTTTACCTGCAGTTTGGAAGAGATATCCCATCCCGGTACTACGAAAACCACCACGCCAGCAATAAATACAAATCTCCTGCGTAGAAACAAGTCTTTCTAATTCATCAAGATATTGGTCGGTTTTTGCTGCTATATATTCTAATGCTTGCGCAATAGCTGTATCTTTACTCTCTTGTTTATATTTTGTGCCTACAACTGCACGTTCTTCATTAGAAAATATAGGAATATTTATCGCACCTGTTATGTGTCCGTCAGTGAATTCAGCAGGAGTACGAACATCAATAATGGGAAGATATTTTGAAAGTTTTATGAATTCTTGGATAGGGATGCTTTCCATAAACACCTAAAGAAATTATTTTACTAAGATCTCTTCCAAAACTTCCAATCTTCCTTCAGGCGCATCGGGAGCATCGGAATACGGTTTTATTCCTAATAATTCACAGATCAATGGATAAACATGAATATTCTCAAATGTTCCTATTTTATAATTAGATTTTATCTGTGGACCCATTGCATAAAAAATTCCATGCATATTCTTAACTGCCGGATCATAACCATGAGTACCATTAGATCTGGATGTTTCACCTTGGGTTAATATTACCCATCCGTCATCTGCAACCAGCACAAAATCACCAGTATTCCTATTTACAAAATGATATCTTTCCGGAATTTCATCACGTGCATAAGCTGTCATATGCTCAATTTGTTTTAATTGTTTTTCCATGCGATCAGCTACCACATCATTCTGCTCTTTAAAATGGATCTGTGCAACCGGATCTCCTGTAAAAGTAAAAATTGCATCCATATCAGAAACATGATCATCCAAATAAATAATTCTATCTTCACTTATTGTTGTCATTCCATGATCGCTAACCAAAACCAGATTGACCTCATCTGCAATATCCAGATTTTTAATTCCATCTAAAATATATCCTAAAAGGTCATCCATATTTTTAATAATTGGAATAAGATCGGGATTTTCCGGGCCGAACTTATGACTT
>Ga0233442_1002404_pt1 | contig 12530 bp, 12 predicted proteins | sample SI_123_September_3_FD_182789 | JGI IMG/M metagenome (GOLD analysis project Ga0233442, IMG submission 182789) | Seawater microbial communities from Saanich Inlet, British Columbia, Canada - SI_123_September2016_150_MG | ecosystem: Environmental > Aquatic > Marine > Inlet | place: Canada: British... | reverse complement strand
TCTTGATATTCTAAATTCGCCTGCCATTTCATGATAAACAAAGGTTTATCGCAATTAAGCTTTAACAATCCAGCCTCGTGAAAAGGGATGTTATCTGTTACTGTAAAGGCATTATTTATATCTTCAAAATTCCAATATTTACTCAAATCTTTAAGCAACTGCTTTACCGTATGGTTTTGTTCAGATCTCGGTCCAAAATTAAATGCCTCGCCGTGCAAATCATCATTCTCATAAAGTTCAACACCTAAATTCAAATACCCGCTCAGAGGCTCCAATACATGCTGCCAAGGTCGTGTCGCCTCAGGACTGCGTATTTCTACACTCCGCCCCTTGCTCCACGCCTCCATACAATCAACAACAATTCTATCGTTTGCCCAGTCTCCACCACCGATAACATTACCAGCCCTACCTATGGCTAATTTTATATTTGACTTATTGCTTTTAAAAAAAGAATGATAATATGACTTGATAATAAGTTCCGCAGCACCTTTGCTTCCACTATATATATCTTTTCCACCCATCTTATCATCTTCTTTATAGCCCCAAACTTGCTCAACATTATCATAAGCCTTATCGCTGGTGATAATAATTACCGTGCATTTATGATTTGACTCTCTAAGCGCTTCAAGGATATTGGCTGTTCCAACCACATTAGAGGTAATAGTTTCTATTGGATTTGTGTATGAAGTAGAAACAATCGCTTGTGCTGCCAAATGGAACAAAAAGTCTGGCTTCTCATGCACTATAATCTCTGTCATTTTTGATAAATCCCTAATATCTTCTTGATAGTGCTCGATTTTATCTTTTAACTTTAATTCTTCAAACATAGATGGAGAGGTGGGAATGTCTTTTGAAATTCCCACAATATCAGCACCAAGCTTTAAAAGCCACATAGTAAGCCATGTACCCTTAAAACCTGTATGTCCCGTTACTAAGACTTTTTTATTTTTATATATATTAGCAAACATTATTAACCCCACACTTTCCACGGAGCTTTATCCGAATTCCATAATTCATTTAACTTATGCATATCTCTTAATGTATCCATAGGCATCCAAAAATCATGGTGCTTGTAAGTGTGCACTTCACCATCTTTTGCTAAATTCATTAAAGGTTCTTGTTCAAATACGGAACTATCCCCGTCAACAATATAATCAAACACTTTTGGTTCGCAAACAAAATACCCTGCATTAATCCACGAACCATCGCCCCTGGGCTTCTCTTTAAACTCTAAAATCTGGTTGTTCTTATCAATATTTAATGCGCCAAACCTACCATCAGGTTGAGCTGAAGTCATTGTCATTAACTTGCCATGTTGCGCATGAAATTCAAGCGTTTTTTTAATATCAATATCTGCAACGCCATCACCATAAGTCAGTAAAAAAGCCTCATCTCCGATATATTTTTTAGCCTTTTTGATTCTTGCCCCTGTCATTGCATTCAAGCCAGTATCAAGCAAAGTCACCTTCCATGATTCACTAGAATTATTATGCACTTCCATATCTCCACTTGACATATCAATCGTCATATCACTCTGATGCAAGAAGTAATTAGCAAAGTATTCTTTAATATAATAACCCTTATACCCAAGTAAGATAACAAACTCGTTAATCCCATGATGAGAATAAGTTTTCATAATGTGCCACAAAATTGGCTTTCCACCAATCTCAACCATTGGCTTTGGCTTGATATCTGTCTCTTCACTAAGGCGTGTGCCAAAGCCACCTGCTAATATTAATGCTTTCATATTTTTTTATTTTAATACCTTTATAATGTTATCTTTTATTGGCTCTATAAAAAAGTATCTTTATGCCAAGGTAACTATTCAGCTATCTTGAAACAACAATCTCAATGCTTAAATAGAAGAGATATTACATAACGCACATCCTCCCCCACACAAGTCTTTGAAGTACTTCCCAATTTCAGGACAGTAGCTCAAGATACAATTATTTGCGCATAACATACTCTCATAAAAGAATAGTTAGATTCGACCTATTTTACTTTTTTTTTCAAATTTAAATTACACTCAATTATTGATATCATCTATTGAAAACTTTTTCATATATGATCTATCAAAAATATATGGTGAATACATATAGTTTATATATTTACGTATAACATTAACATTACAACTTTTATCAAAATATCCATTCAGTAGGTTATCACGCAATTGAAGTAAACCATTTTTTGAAATACGAACATCCCAATCATCAAAATATATAAGCCTTTTATCTAAATCATTATCAAACAAATCCACATCAAAGCATTTAACACCATACATCAAGGATTCAATTCCAAAAGAGTTATCATTAAATAAAACAACATCATAGTTCTGCGAAAGAGTTGAATTATCAATAATATCAATAATAGAAAAATTATCCGGCAAAATATTCTTATACTCTCCACGTAATGATTGACATAACGGATGAAACTTAAAATGCACTTTAATATCTGACTCGCCAAAGACATCAATAAGGAGATCAATTATCAATCCATATTGCCATTTATGAACAGGAAAAGCATACAAGATGCACATATGAATATCTTTTGAGAATTCTTTGACAATATAGTGACTATCAATTACAGGATGATCAAATCTCATTGCTGCAAAGGAGCATATTTCTGATCTATAGCACCCTTTTTCTGTTAAATATTTGGTAAATGCGTCACCCACAGTAAAAATGAAATCTGGCTGAGGTTGGTCGTTAAGATCCTTCTGACTAGGGAAAAAATTAAGAAATTTATCTGTAAAACCGCTACTTTGGTAGCCTATTGTTATAATGTTTGTATTAGAAAAATAGTTGCAATAAACCTTTTCCCATGACTGATTCTCAAAAACATACACAAACTTCTTTACGCCGTTTTCTTTTATTTTTTTTGAAATATACTTTTCTTGATATGCCAAAAAAGACCTAAAATCAATAAAGTCTTTTGCTAAAGAACGGTTTATTTCTGAAGTTATATTATTGCCACGTAATACATATTCATTTTTTACCTGTAACCATCCGGTAGTTAAATAACTATAAAACAATTTCAATATATCTGAAAAAGTTAGCATTCCAATCGGAATAATTTGATCATCGTTCAATTTATATCTAAGTAATTTCCATGCCATATGATAACCTAGCGGCTGAAAAGCTTGAATAACAACGCATCCTCTCTCTCTCAAATCATTCGGTAATTCTCTAAAATACTCATCCCTAATATTATTCGTTTTAAACGATTGAGGAACCAACCAGCCTCTAAAGTAAATTGAGTTAGAAGGGATGCTTTTTACTCTATATATATTTGATAATAATAGAATATTTAAAAAATGCCAGATCAATCGCACTGGAAATAGTAGCCAATTTTTTATCAAATACTCATTTTTGACAGGATTAAGGCATTTCTCATATAAACGGGTAACCGCCTCTTGTTTACTTAAAGTTGGACTGGCTATTGCAGGGAAATCGTCACAAAATTCTACTGATAAGCTTGAAAGAAGCTCATTATAGGTGGACAAATACTCAGACTCATTCATCTTATTTCTAATGGACGATGTTATCTCATCTGTTTTCATTTTTGGCTAATTAAACCAATACCTTTGATAACTTTTATTGCAACTGGCAGGTATGGTAAAGATGACAATTTCTTTTTAAAACAAAATGACTCTCTATCATGATAATAATATGGATCAAGCCTATTTATTAAAATATTAGATTTAAGCAATGAAGACTCACAGTTTTCCGTATCAAATTCAACATCAGCCCCATCAAAGTATTTTTTCAATGAATCTAAAGAAAAACACCAGCCTTCACACTTCTTTAAATAAATATTTTCTTTTTCTTTTGTGGCGCTTGTTGTAAGAAGAAAAGGTGAGCCATCACGTAATACTCGTAAAAGCTCAGAAATATTATTATCAAATACTTCAATGTCTGCATGCTCTATGGCGGATATTGAAATTACAGCGTCAACACTATTTGATTCTAAAGGTATTTCATGAAAGGGCGCCCTAAGATAAGTGATTTTTCCATAATCATTATGTTTTTTAGAAAATCGCTCAAAAATATAATAAAAAAATGAAATTATTGCTCTATAAATTCTAAAAAGTATATATGGTAATTTTTTAAGTGATGAAAATTTAAGACGGCCCAATAAGGTATTTGTTTGATCATCACCATATGAAATAAATTTCATATATGGATGTTCGTACTCGATCTTCTCATCTCCAGCCCCATTGATATCAAAGATACCAACTGAACGAGCAGGCACTGTTCGAGGCGAGAAATCCAAGCTAATGATATTGTATCCATAAGAAGCCAGTAGATATTGCATGACACCTTGGCCTGCACCAGCATCAACAATTGTTGCTCCAGGTTTAATACCAGCAACTTCTAATTCATGTAATATCCAAATTTGGTCTAAGTCATAGTGCCAACCGTTAGGCCTATTCAGTACTTTTAGCCAATAAGAGATTTTATTGAGTTTCTGTTTGTCATTTAAAAGTTCACTGCATAATAATTTTATCTTGCTATTCATATTTTACTCCGTACTTGATTATTTAATTTACAAAATTCCAGTCAGAAGAGTTGTCAATATTAACTCCTTTAATAGAATCTTTCTCCATGACATAGGTACAACCATTAATTCCTACTCTATACATATATTTTATTCACATTCTAGCCAATTAATTATCATACAATCATGATGGGTCATGGAGTCTGCTGGAGATTGCGCCATCCAAAGTAATATCTACTCCATTAACAAATTTATCTCCATATGCTAAATATTTTGCAGCATCAAATACATCTTTTGTAAAACCAATGCTTTTCGAGGGGTGATAGTCCGCAAGGTTTTTTAACCCCTCTGAATTATCAGTAAACCCGTCTTCCAGCATCTTGGTATTTATTGCTGCCGGACTTATAGAATTAACACGCACCATTCTACCAATTTCTACTGCAAGAGATTTTGTCATCCCCAACAATCCAGACTTACTAACTGCATAAGCCACGAAATTTGGTTTTGTAAGCCTTGCATGAATACTCGAAATATTAATAATACTTCCTTTAGCAGCCTTTAGTTCATCTAAAAACGACATACTTAATATAAATGGTGCAGTTAAATTTGTATCCAATGTTCTTTTCCAGTCTTTCAACGAAACTTCTTTAATTGGCTTTACAATTTGCAAAGCTGCATTATTAATTAAAACATTCAACCCATCTGGAAGTACTCGTTTAATCTCCCTTATTTTATTTTCACAGTAATCAGCTTCATTGCATATCAACTCTAAGTCAAACTCAAAAAAATAATCCACATCAGTTGATTTTAGTGGAATTTTATCTATGGCAACAACCTTCCAGCCTTCATCTTTAAATCCTTCACACAGTGACAATCCAATATCTCCGGATGCTCCAGTAATTAATACTGTCTTTCTATCTACCATGATTAACCTTTAAAAAATTAAATAACTTATCAATCGCTATATGACTTGTACGTTCAACTGCATCAGCAGTATTTGATGCGTTATGAGAGCCAAAAACACAATGTGGATGAGTGCGTAAATATGAATCTATTGGCAATGGTTCAACCTCAAAAACGTCGAGTGCTGCAGAATAAACCTTGCCACTTTTGAGTGCATCTTCAAGAGATTTTTCGTCAATAATTGGACCCCTGCCTACATTTACTATTCTAACCCCATCTTTTACTTGCTTAAATATATCAGCATTCACCATGTGATAACTAGATTTTGTCAGAGAGCAAGTGACAACTATAAAGTCTGCCTCTTCAACGCGGTTAGGCCATACTTCTCTTTCAACTTCTGGTAGGTTAGAACTATTATCTGCAAATGGGTCGTATACAATAACATTCATATCTAGCGCTAGTAAGCGTTTAGCAGTACTTTGACCAATATCTCCAAAACCAACTAGGGCAACTTTTTTTCCAGATAGAGAAATACCTCTCGACTTAATCCATTCACCATCTCTTACAGCTCTATCAATTTCAAATGTTTCTCTAGCTAGAGCAATAACATAACCCGTAGCAATATCTGCCACTTCTCTACCAAACATATCTGGTGTATTGATGATTGGAATATCTAAATCCTTACAAGCGTCAAAATCAACATTATCAACACCAATACCCCATTTAACAGCTGCCTTTAAATTCCCAGCCTTTCCAGCTTCAAACACTTCGCGTGTTGCAGGATCGTCGCCAATTATCCATCCATCATGCTGTGGCACTATTTTCTTTAATTCTTCAACAGATAAAGTTTGCACTACATTAGGCGCGCTCAACTCTATACCTTTTTCTTTAAAAATATACCTAAAACTATCAATCATTCCAAGCATTGGTGGACAGGTTACTAATATCTTCATTTAGATTTTCCTTTATTAAATAAATATTCACTCACAACAATGCCAAAATCCCAGTCATCTGGCGTATCAATATCAATAGATTCAAACTTAGGCGTTTCAAACATCATGGGCTTTGCACCAATACGTGCATTGGCTTTAACAAATGCCTCCTTAGTAAAAATATATAAATTTGAATTTTCTTCAAACCAAGGTTCCAGGTCTTGGGTGCGCAATAAGTTATCAGGGTCATGATTTACTGCACTACAGTCTTCTCGATAAAAACGAGTTTGAACTTTATCCACTGTGAATAGTGAATCTACACTTCTATTATTTTTTTGCACTTGAAAAGAGTCTAAAGCACCTCCAACTGTTTTAGCCGTCATTAGTGGATTTGTTGTGTGTGTCATCAGATAAATATCAGCATCGACATTTTTAACATCATCTTCAATTACTAAGTTCATAGAAACCATATCTCCACATATCTCTGGCTTTCTATCTCTAATGATAATTCTATCAGTTTCAACTAAGCCATTTTTTGCAAGAATCTCTCTTGCATCGGTGTTGATAATTACTTGATCAATTTCTTTAATTGCAAGCAGTGTATCAAGTGTCCATCGGAACAATGGTTTACCGTTGAAAATTTTAAAATTTTTACCCTTTACTCTTTCACTGTTAGCCTTCATTGGCAATAGGGCCACTATCTTCTGTTTTGTCATTTAATAATTACTCCTTAACTCTTGGATAAAAATATTTCATTTTTGCTTTATTGGATAATTTTCGACAAAGGTGATTCCCCCTATACGATCCATAATATTGATAGAGTCTAAACATAAATATGGAAATAAATTCTTTAAAAAACACTTTCTTACGTATTGAAATTCTAATATCTTTTAATATTCCAATAATAATAAAATGAATTGTATCGATAATACTAACTTTAATTTCAGGCATAATTTTTTGCAAGGCAACAGCCTCTCTTTCATACCTGGTCTTAATTTGTGTCCAAGTTTCATCATGAATATGGTACACAACACTATCAGAAATATAGCCTATCAAGCCTTTATCTTGATATATTTGTTTAGCTATAAATATATCTTCTAGACCTGTTAGATCTTCATCGAAACGGAATTTACTCCATGCTCTCCGAGAAATCGCAGCATTTGCATTATTACAGAAAAAATCACTTTGAGGCATGTGTGTCTTATTTGGAAAGTACTTATCAAACACTTGCATCTCGCTAAACTTAGTTGTATCTCTTCCGATTTGTCGTCCGTAAGAATAATCACATTTGCTCTGTATTAAAGGCGTCACTAGACTATTTAGCCAGTTTTGATCAACGGGAATACAGTGACCACTAATAAAAACCAAATATTCCCCATTCGCAAACTCACAGCCAATATTTAAAGACCTTCCGAAAGTAAAATCTTGTTTATTAATGTAAGTGATTCTAGCGTCATGTCTCCTTGCTATCTTCAAGGTGTTATCTGTCGATCCCGAGTCTACAACAATAATTTCACAAGAAAACCCACTAAGCTTTTGAGAATTGATAACACACAGCAGCTCATCTAAATAACGCTCTTCATTCAAAGTTCTTATGATGATACTGACTAACATTATGTATTTATATCAATAATAAGTATCGAGCCTGACAGCGGATACTTATTGCGATCATGATCAGACAAGCCTTCATAGGCGCTAGTAATAAATAATTTGTTTTCTTCTGTGTTAAGAGTGCAGTTTGTAGGTCTAGGGATAGGTATCTCAAACTCCTTTATTAACTTCCCGTCCAAATTCAATTCCAAAACCTTAAACCCATCCCATATCGCTAAAAAAATCCTTCCATCTGAAGAGATGCAGCCCCCATCTGGAGTAGCTCTTGTGCAACTCAAATTAAACCATTTTTCTATCCCTTGCACAGAAGACCAAGTACTATTAAAATTCATTTTATACACTATTCCATCAAAAGAGTCGGTAATAAGCAAGCTATTACAATTTGGAATTTTAATAAATGTATTTGGTATAGAAATTCCTTCATACACAATTCTACTGACTCCATTTTGTGATAAAACTAATACACCATCGCCTTTAACAGGTTTATTTAGCATCACTCCATATATATATAAATTTTCTTTTAACTTTAGCCCATCATTAGACCTGTATACATCAGAACCATATATACCGGGTGTATACGATACCCTCTCTATTGTACTTAAATTGAGATCAAAAATAATAATCCCGCTCTCATTCGCAAGATATACTTCATTTTTTTTTACATCTAAAATAACACTAGCTTTTTCTACTAGCTGATAAGAAAAAATCTTATCCCCACTACTTTTAAATAATTTAGAATTAAGAATATCAAGCCAAAACAAAGACTCGCTAACTTCATCCCAGTACACCCCTTCACCTAATTTTGACAACATGTGATCTGTCATATTAGGGTGTCAATAATCTTATTAAGAGTTATAAAGTTCATTTTTAGCCCTAACTTCTCTTTAGCCATGGCATCGCTGGCAATCAAAGTTGATGGGTCACCATCTCTTCTACCCTCTTCTATAACTATAAAATCTCTACCAGTGATATCTTTTACTTGTTGAATCACCTCTTTAACACTAAAACCATTACCATTACCGAGGTTAAATTCTGCACTAAACGATTCACTTTGATTTAAGTAGTCTAGCCCTTTTAAGTGTGCATTGGCAAGGTCATTAACATGAATATAGTCTCTTACGCAAGTCCCGTCATTTGTATCATAGTCATTGCCAAAAATGCTAACCGAATCTCTTTGCCCATTTGCGACTTGCATGATAATTGGCAATAAATGAGTCTCCGGTTCATGTCTTTCGCTTAGATCTCCTTCTGGATCATGACCGGCAGCATTGAAATACCTAAAAGATACGTACTTCAGTCCATAGGCAGATTCAAAATCTTTAAGAATTTCTTCAACCATTAATTTTGATTTACCGTATGGATTAATAGGGTTTTTAGGATGGATTTCATCAATTGGAATATATTCTGGGTTGCCAAAAATTGCAGCCGAGGAGCTAAATATAAATTTCATGCAATCATTATCAATCATTGTCTTAAGCAAGCTAAGCGTGCCGGAGACATTGTTGTTGTAATATTTGTAAGGGTCAGTCATTGACTCACCTACCAAAGAATAGGCGCTAAAATGCATGACTGCATCTGGCTTGTATTTTTTAAAAAGTTTATCTAACTTAGCCGTATCAAGAATGTCACAAAGCTCAAATTCTCCAAACAAAACTGCATCTTGATGCCCTGTAGAAAGGTTATCGACAGTAACCACATCGTGTCCAGCCTTGTGAGCTATTTTTACCATGTGCGAACCAATGTAGCCAGCGCCACCAATTATAAAAATTTTCATAATTCTTTTATATTTAAATACCGTTTATTAGGTCTTTTTTAAGTCCGACTTTGAGACTTACACTACATTTCCAACCCATGTTTTTTAGTCTAGTTATTATAAGAAAATTCTACTTTTATTGAGTGTTAATTTTTGGGAAGATTGCAACACAACCTCCCAGTTATTAAAATAGTAGAATTATTAAACATATTTTTTTAAACCTTTAATTAAAATTTCAGCACTATTTTGAACAGGGGATCTATTTACTTTGATAACTTTATCCACAAAATAACTATACTGAGAAATTGGTTTCTGAGCAGTCTCAAAAAAATCTACACTATCGTATGAATCGTTAATATTTATTCTTGAAGTTTTAAGGATTTGAGTCAGAGCCTCCATTGAAGAATAACTCGCTCTTTCAATTTGATCAGTTGTAATAACTATCAGCGGAATATTCCACAAAGCCACAAAATTAATTGAAGTACTATTATGAGCCAACACTAATTTAGCATCTCTCACTAATTCAGCAGATTTTCCAGATAAAAGCTCCCTATTCCCATACTTAAAAATCAAATCATCATTAATTATTAGTCGAGGATGGACCGCTACTATAATCTGAAAACCCGTTTGCTCTTCGACCTTGCTAAAAAAAGATCTTAATAATGGAAAATAGATTTCACCCGTGCAATGAGGAGAAACACCTAAATTTTGGTAATCTGGATGGTTTACCATACCATTATCCAAAAATACAATATAATTTTTTACTATTTTCTTCTTATTTTTCTCTTGAAAAAAAATATCGTAATCAAGAGAATGAGACCGAATTTCAAACTCTCCATTATCGCATTTTGAGGCGCTTCCACTACAAACCTTAATGTTACAGCAGTTGATTTTTTTAGAATTTTGAAAATAGCAAAAGAAGTATTTAACAACTCTTAAGATTGTTTTATTAAGACCCTTAGTGATAAAATTATTGCGAAGAATAATTAGTTTGTCTTTTATTGAAGGGCTCCATATTGATACTGGCAATAGGCCTTGGTCAAGCTTTACTATAATTGCCCCATTATCTTGAAACCAGCAAGTCGTATGTTTCTTATAAGTCGCGGATCTCTGGTCAATTATAAAGGCCTCGTTAACCTCCTTAATTTTTTTGTTCAATTCTTCAAAGTCTTTAAAAATGTAGCGATTAACTTTTTTGTGGTTAACGTCTTCTTCAAATCCAAGTGTAGAGAGTACCTCACTTCTTAAATGACTAAAGTCCCATAAATACACCTGAATGTCATTTCTAATGAAAACGTCTATGCCAAACCTAGTAAAATCTCTTTCCGAAAAAGTGGCATCTATTAGAAAAAATATTTTCAATTCGCTATTAAATCCTAAATAATTTGTTTAATGATTTTGTGTAAAATTCTAATTTTCTCTTTAATTAATTTTTTTGATGTCTTAACTATAATTGGCAATGTCACACATCTTTCTATTATTTCGTTAGAGGCGCTAAGAAATTTCTCCAGCCCTCTCTTACTCATTTTAACAGAATCAAGCATATGATTTTAGTGCATGCCCTTCAAAGACAGGAATTTACAATAACTTCTGCCAACTGAAAGTCAATTTTATTATCAATATCTATAGACTCTTCTTCTTTCATTTTATATGCAATACAATTACTCTTCAAAAAAAAAGTTATTTCATTCCTTAACCTATCTACATCACACAAATATATCGCACCATTTAGACGATAATAACACTCTAAATCTTGACTCCTTTTATTTACAATCGAACTATCTAGAAAATTAGATAAATCCCCACTTTCAGGTATTGTATTGGTCCATAATGGACTATGCTCTACTTTGCAAACGCTGATTACCGCATCACATTTTATCTCATCTAATAATTCTATAGACTCATCTATATTTTTCGAGCTTCTAAGCGGTGAGGTTGGCTGCAATAAAATAATAAAATCATATTTCTCTCCATTTTTTTCAAGTTTATCTAATGAATGTAGCACAACATCTATAGATGTAGATTCATCAGTTGCAAGATAACCTGGGCGCATAAATGGTACATCGGCACCATATTTTTTAGAAACAGTTGCAATCTTATCATCATCTGTTGACACAACTATACGATCAATATATTTAGATTTTAAGGCAGTTTCAATTGTCCATGCAATCAAAGGCTTTCCTGCCAAATTAAGAATATTCTTTTTAGGTAAGCGCTTACTACCTCCCCTTGCTGGAATAATTGCTAAAAATGTTTTATTTTTATACATCAAAATACCTTGGAATATTCATTATTGGCTTTTTCAAATTCTTCCATCCTACCAATATCCAGCCAATACTCTCGTATCGGAAAAGATATGCACTTTAAGTTTTTATCAATTACTTTCTCGAATAGTGTTGGCATATCAAAAAACTCATTTTCTGGCACAAAATCCAAAACTTTAGCATCTAGTATATATACTCCACCGCTAACATAAAAATTATGCACTGGCTTTTCTACAATACTTTTAATATGCACACCCTTTGATTTTACAACGCCATAAGGCACCTGAAAATCATATTCTCGCACCCCCATAGTCGCTACTGAGCTATTTTCAACATGGTAGTCCATCATATGTTCAAAATTTATATTAGTAAGTAAATCTCCATTCATCACAAAAAATGGCTCGCTCAATAATTCACGCATAAAGTTTAGTGCGCCAGCTGTGCCCATTCGCTTATTTTCATGAATATATTTGATATTCACTCCAAAGTTTGAACCATCTCCAAAATAGTTTTCTATAATTTCTGACTTATAACTAACACTGAGAATAATTTCTGTAAACCCATATTTTT
>Ga0233442_1002403_pt1 | contig 12532 bp, 20 predicted proteins | sample SI_123_September_3_FD_182789 | JGI IMG/M metagenome (GOLD analysis project Ga0233442, IMG submission 182789) | Seawater microbial communities from Saanich Inlet, British Columbia, Canada - SI_123_September2016_150_MG | ecosystem: Environmental > Aquatic > Marine > Inlet | place: Canada: British... | reverse complement strand
ATGTATGGTGCAGGTGTTATTTTTATTTTCAATGATATCAAAACCATTTAAATCACAACCAGTTACTTCTGCAATTGCTTTGTAAGTTTTTGCAATATCATATTTAAAAATTAATTTATCATAACCTACCCTATACAATGCAGCAGTATAATGCATTACCATTGATTTTGGAATTTTATCTGAAAATTTAACATTTTTAGATAATTCTTTATCCCTTTCTTTACTATCTATAATTAAGTATCTACCTTTATCTATCATATCTATTTCTTGTCCTTTTTTTATTTTATTCTTCTTAGTCCATTTATTGGGTAATGTAGCACTTAAAGAAGATTTACCATGTTGAATTACTTTCCTTGATACCATTTAAATCTGTTATACTTTGGAATATTTAAATTTTTCTATTAATATGTAAAAATAAGTAAAGTATATATTTTTTAATAATAAGTATGTAATAAGGAGAAAAAGTATATCTTCACTTTTTACTATACCTTTTATTAGACTAGATAAAAAGATTTAGCTAGTAAAAAAAGGAGGGGAATAAAATGAACGAAGGAAATATAAAAAGTAAAAGTATGCCTGTTGATGTTGCTGCAATAGTAACTGCAATAGGTGCAGCAGTTCCAGCAGAAAAAGTTGTTGGAAGGACAATAAGACAAGTAGTAGATAATGTTGGATGTAATGTTGGTGATAAAAAATGAAATCAGTGAGAAGAAAAATACAAAAAGTGATTGATGGGGACACATTTAAAGTTAGGAAACGAGTTAACAAATCGCAATATATAAGGATTGCTGGAATGGATGCACCAGAAAAAGGTCAAAAAGGCTATATGTCTGCAAAAAATAAATTACAAAAATTAAAAGGAACAACAGTAACATTGAGACCAAAAGGCAAATCTTATGGGAGGACTGTTGCAGAAGTTATTTCTAAAAGGAGGATAATAAAATGAATTATGCAAATGAATTTAGTGAAATTTTGGTTATTCTTCAAGATAACTTAGAGTTAAAACAAAGAGTATTAACTTTAATTAAAGAAAAACCTATATTTGGAAAAAGTATTAAAGGTGATTCAAGGGTGGAAGAGTTTAGAAAAATATTGGGTGAATTAGTTAATGGCAATATTAATTCATTAGAAATATCTTATACAGAAGTAGAATCAAGATTACCAAGAAGTCAATCGATATATGTATCCGATAATCGTGTTTTTGCTAGTGGTTGGGCAGAGAGATTAGTTAGAACTCATTTGAGTAGATTCTATAATCAATCAGTTTTAGAAGAATTGGATGAGGGAGGAGAAGAAGAATGTTTTATACCCTCATCTAGTTCATCAAATTTGAGTCCAAGATGCACAATTATTCAGAATAAAAATTATAAAGTTAAAGAATTGTTGCAAAACTTAATTATTAATTATGATCTAGAACAATACGATGGTTCAATAAAAGTTCCTGAACATCCTTATTGTTCTCATGTAGTTAAACCGTTGGAGGATAATTAATAATATTTTCTTTGAGGAATGATAATTACATGAAATTCAAATAAAAATTTAGGAGGTAAGCAAAAATGGATAAAAACGGTAAAATATCTATTAAGTGGGCTGGAAGTTCAGTTTCTGGTCTTGTTGTTATTGCTGGAATCATAGCATTAACAATGGGTAATGCAAGTTTAGCGCAATTCTTAATAGTTTTAGGATTGATTGGAGCTATTTTTATGACTTTGATCATAAATGTTGCAAGAAGACTTTAATAGATTAAAAATAAAATAGAATTTATTTTAGGTAATGAGATTATTAGTTGTTTTTATTTTATAATAGCTAGTTAATCAATCTAGCTTTAGCTTTTTTACTCTTCTTTTTTATCTTCTTTCTTCTCGGCTTTCGCTTCGAGTTCTTCCACAGTTTCTTCTTTTTCGATCTTTTCTGTGTATCTGCACTTAGGGAAGCCATCGCAGCCTAGGAAACGGCCGTAAATACTTTTTCTTACTTTGAGTTTTCCTTTTTTACACTTAGGACATGGTTTTTCTAACTTACCGGATTCAATATCATCCATTTCTTTGAGTTGTTCTTCTGTGTGACCTTCCATTTTACCTTTACAATGAGAATCTATACATAATTCTTGTGGTCGTTTACGTTTCTTAATAATCAAAACTTTAGGTAAACCGCAATGTTCACATAAGTTTTTAGAAGGTTTAGTTAATGCAGCAGGTAAACCATATATGGTTTTACAACCTTCTCCACCATCATATTTATCACAAGCAATAAATAAACCAAATTTACCTCTACGTATACTTAAAGTACCATCTTTACAATTTGGACATTTACCAACGTGAGTCATAACGTTTATTGTTTCACGATTAGCAGCTAATAGTTCTTTACCAACTGCTTTTTCTTCTTTTTTAAAAGTTTTAACAAGATCTGTAACAATTTTTTTAGATTCTTCAATAACATCTTCTTTTTTCTTTGCTCCAGTTCGAATTTGTTCCATCTCTTCTTCAAAGTGTCTAGTTAATGCTTCATCTGTTAATCTAGGACAATGTTTAGATAATGTATCTGAAGTTCGAATACCTAGTTCTGTTGCTTCAATTGCCTTACCATCAATATAACCCCTTTGAAAGAGTCTATCTACAATTGATGCTCTAGTTGCCTTTGTACCTAATTCTCTTTTTTCTAATTCTTTAATAATAGATGATTCTGTATATCTTTTAGGGGGTGTTGTTTCTTTATCATGTTTAGTCATATTCGAAACAGAAACCTTATCACCTTTAGCCATAACAGGTAATTCTTCTTCTTTATACATAGCATGTCTACCATAAAGTGTATGCCAACCAGGTTCAACTGTAGTTGTACCTTTTGTAATAAAGATTTCAGAACAAACATCAATAGATGCTTTTATTGTTTGTCTAGTTGCAGGATCACCAAAGGTTGCTAAAAACCGCCTAGCAATAAGATCATATAATTTCATCTTTTGTTCTTCTAGATTAGGAACTGTTCCTGTAGGATAGACAGCCGGATGGGCTGGATCTTCTTTTTTACCGTTATTTGGAACTAATTTTTTCTTCTTAAGTAAAGTTTTAACTTCAGACGCATAAATTTTAGCCAAACCATCTAGAATTTTTTTATAACCAATAGATTCTGGTAATTGTTGTGATGATGTTCTGGGATATGATATATACCCCCCAGTATAAAGTTCTTGAGCAATCTCTAGAGTATTTTTAGGAGTAATTTTTAATGTTCTATAAGCTTCAATTTGTAATGAAGTTAAATCAAAAGGTACTGGTGGAGCTTGATCAAATTGTTTTGTAGTAATATCACTAACAACACCTTCTTTTGCATCTTTAACAGTTAAAAATATTTTATCTGCTTCTTTTTTATCAAAGATTTTATCTTTGATGTGCCATGATTCAATTGAACCTTTATTTACTTCACCGTCAAATGAAACCATCCAGTAAGGATCCGGGATAAAAGCTTTTATCTCCTTCTCCTTGTCAACTACTAATTTTAAAGCTGGACCTTGAACACGACCGGTTGACATTAATTTAAAACCGCCAGTAGTACTAACCGCTTTAGTTAGGGCACGAGAAATATTCATGCCATAAAACCAATCCATCATGTGTCTTGTTTCTCCAGCATTTGCTTGACCCCAATCTAAGGTAGGTTGAGCATCTTCATAGGACTTAATTAATTCATCTTTAGTTAATGTTGAAAATTTCATTCTTCTAGCATCTTTTTGCTTACATGCAAATCTAACGACGTTAAGACCTATAACTTCACCTTCAATATCAAAGTCTGTTGCAACTGTAAATTTATCACATAATTTAGCTAATTTTTTAAGAACGTTAAGGTATTTTTTTGAGAATTCTGAACCTTTACTAATGTCTGCTGAGGGTATCCATTCAATATCGAATATAGGTAAAACAACTTTTTTCTCTTTTTGTTTTAATCCATATAAATGACCCACTGCACAACCCACAATTAAATCTTTATCACCATGAGTTACTTCATAATAAGGAACTTTGTTAATTGCCTTCTTTATTGGTTTACCATCTGCTAGAGCGTCAGCTATCTTTTTTGCAGCATTTGGTTTTTCAGTTATTATTAACTCGACCATAAAGTACATTAATTCTGAAAACCTTTAAAAAGGTACCGGAAATTTGATAATTTCCGGAAACTTGGAAACTTTTTAGAATTTTCCTCTGTTTTGTGTTTTTCTAAAAACATTTAAAAATACATGAATTCTCTTTAATTTATGAAGATTTTAGCATTTGTGGATATGCACGGTAGCTTATCTGCTTTAAAGGATATTAAGAAAAAGTCAAAAAATGCAGATATTCTAGTTTGTGCAGGGGACTTTACTATTTTTGAACAGGGCATAGAACATGTTATGGGCGAATTAAATAAGTTAAAGAAAGATGTTTTAATTGTTCATGGAAATCATGAAGATGATGATTTAGTTAGGGAATTATGTTTAATACATGATAATTTATATTTTCTCCACAATAATCATTTTATCAAAGATGACGTATTGTTTTTGGGATGGGGTGGAGGGGGTTTTAGTGATCTGGATAAATCTTTTGAAAAAAGAGAAAAAAGATTTAAGGAATTGATGAAAAAACATAAGGAAAAAGCAGTTGTTCTGGTAACACATGCCCCACCTCATGGTACTAAGATTGATAAGATAGGTAGGGAACATTGTGGAAATAAATCTATTGCTAAATTTATCAAAAAATATAAGGTTGATCTGAGCTTTTCTGGTCATTTACATGAAGATTCTGGTAAGATGGATAAGATTGGGCAGTCAACTGTTATGAATCCTGGACCGCACGGTAAGGTTGTTAATCTTTAGTTAACAATACAACCCTGCTTTCTTTCTTTTGGTTTGTAATTTTATAACCTGTTAGTTCAGCTAGTTTTTTAGAAAAATCAAGCACGTCCATGTGATAGGGCATGTTATGTTTTTCTAGCCTTTCTTTTGAATGACCCACCCAAACATAACCCTTGCACTCTATTTTTTTAGGTTTATATTTATTAATTAATGAAGCATATTCTTTTATATCATTCATATTAATATCTTTAACTAAGGTTAATCTAAAAACATGACGTCTAAACTTAGAAACTAGTTCTAAACTTTTTAATATCTTTTTCCAAGATCCCTTAATCAAAGGACTACAGACTTGATTGTAAGTTTGCTCATTTGGTGCAGGTAAGGTAATATAAAGTTGAGTTGGTTGTGCTTTTTTATCTAGTAATTTCTTTAAAGCAGTTGGTTGAGTACCATTAGTAACTAAAAATGAATTTATTTTTCTTTTACGAAGTTCTAAGATTAATTCAGCTAACTTAGGATACATTGTTGGTTCTCCGGATAGAGAAATTGCAAATTGTTGAGGTTTAGAAATTTCTTTTAATTTTTTTTTATCAACATCTTTGTAACCTCCAAAACCTACTAGGGTTTTAGCAAACTCTTTGATACATTCATCAATAATAAAAGAGGGGTCATCTATTTCACCACACCATTTTGCTTTTGTGAAATCAATATCTCTCCAACACCATGTACATCTGTGTGAGCAGAAACCTACTGCAGGGGTCATTTGAACACATCTATGGCACTGAGTATCATAGAATTTTTCTTTATAACAAATTCCATCTCCACGTAGGGATTTTTTAGTCCATTCACAGACTTTTATAGCAGAATGATTACCTATTACCCTATAACCTTGTTTTTTCAGGTCCCTTTTCTTTATGTCTGAGATCATATAATCCAAAACTTTATTAAACATTAAAAAGTTTTGTATTTCAATGGAAATAAAAAACGTTGTAGAAAAATTAGAAAAACATTCTGAATTTAAAGTATGGAATGAAAAGAATAAAGGCAGTTATTTAGCTAACGTCTTTAAGATGGAAGGGGCTAATGATTTAGATGAATGGCAGGTAGGATATTATAATGAAAATGGCACTGTAACTTCTTTTACTGTGGGCAAAGAAGATATTAAGATATTACAAAAGGAAAAAAAAGCAGTACATGAACTTGATGTTAATGAAGTTAAGATTGATTTAGATCAAGCATTAGATGTTGCTAAGGAATTTCAAACAACAAATCTAAAGGGGAATGATCCTGCAAAGATAATGGTTGTCGTACAAAATATTGCAGATCATACTTTATACAACATTACCTATATCACAATTACATTTAATACATTAAATATGAAGATTGATGCTGGTACTGGTGAGATGATTGATCATGAGATAACTCCTATGTTACAGTTTCAAGGTAAGGCTTCTTAAGATGGCTAAAAGAAAATTTGAATCCATATTAGAACTGAAAGAACGTGGACTTAATATTGGTGAGATGGATGAGTTCACTTATAGGCAACTTGATGATGCTCTTGAGTATGCCAAAGAATTAATCGAAAAATTTGGTGGTTTTTCTTTAAGAACAGATTTTCCTCCTGGAGATACAAGAGTTAGGATGGCTCTACCAGTTTTAAAAGACCCAACTTTAGAAAATCTAAAAGAGTTTATTGAAGAAAATAAAGATAATTTAACTTATTTAATATATCAAAAAAGGGATTATCATAATGTGATTTGGCAAGGAAGATTTATTCTTGATGATAATAAGGCTTTAACTGGGGAAGTCAATGCTAAAGATAAAAAACTTAACATCAGAGAAGCTTTAAAACAAACTTCTAATCTTGAAAGGATAAAATGTGGGCCTGGCGGATATGATGAAAGATTTATGCAAGTTAGAGCTGATATGATCAAAGCAAAGATAGAACCTTATACTTATGTGAGTGCTTCTGCTTATGATGAAGATGGTAAAGTCGTAATTTATTACAAAGATATGGCTAGGGATCATTAATATTATCTTTATCCCAATGAGTTCTACTTAATTAGTGACTGTCCCTCTCCCACCCAATCTAGATATATGGTGAATTGGTTTATTTCTGTCTTATTGATTTATTTTCAATACTATGTATAATTTTAGCACTCTTTGGGTTAATCAAATCCCCTCTGTTTCTCGTCGAGAAAACATTAAAAAGTTACAAATGTGATGTGTTACTTTGTAATGAACTTTTGATTGTCATCAAAGATATATCTTTCAAAAATATAAACTAAAACTATATTTCTTAGATTAACTTTATTTATATACTAGTAAATCTGAAATATAGATATAATAAAACAGGTCGTGTTAAAATGAAACCAGATAAAAATAAATCAAAACCAATCAGTTACAAAACAATTAAAACCAATACGACTCTAGGTTCTTACTTCAAATCTGAAGAAGATGAAGAAGAAACCAAACAATAATTCTTATATATTATATTCTCAATCATATATTTCTGACTTTGATTTTATTTATATACAGTGAATGTTTCTTGATTATATGGAAATAAAGATTCAAAAAGTTGAGGACGTTAAAACTCCTTGCTATGCTAATCCTGGTGATGCTGGTTTAGACTTATATTCTGCTGAAGAGTTGATTTTAAAGCCTGGTGAGAGAAAAGTTGTATCTACAGGTGTTAAGATGGCTTTGCCACAAGGATATGAGGCTCAGGTTAGACCTAAATCAGGTTTAGCTGCAAAACATGGGATAAGTGTTGTTAATACTCCTGGTACAGTTGATGCAGGTTATAGGGGTGTTGTTGGAGTTATATTAATTAATCATGGTCAAGAAGATTTTTCTGTGGAAAAGAATACAAAAATTGCACAGATGGTTATCAATAAGGTAGAGTATGCTGACATTCAAGAAGTGGAATCATTAGATGACACTGAACGGGGAGAAGGAGGTTTTGGGAGTACAGGGCTACAGTAACTTCCAAATTTATTAAGAGGTGATTCTTTGATAAAGAGAGGTGATCCCTTTATCGGGCTTTTTTTATTAAAAAAATTAAATTAATTTTTTAACTTCATTCCAAACCATTTCATGAATTGTTTCTCTTGTTAAGGGTTCTTCATCTTTTGCACAATTTATGGTTGTCCAATCATATTTTTGAGCAACATATTTATATGCTGAAGCGGCATTTTGTAGATGATTTAAATCTGCTTCATGAATATCTCTTTTATGTCCACCAACATAGTCCCTATGTCCTTTTTGATCTACTAATTTTTGAGCAACATCTGCTGGCATATATAGTAAAAGATTTTTATCTGGTCTAGGAATACCAAAAATATTATATTCTAAATTTTCAAGCCACCCTAAATATTCATCACGCTCTTTTAAATTTTGAATTTTTCCGGCTTGGTGACCCATGTTAGCTGAAACATATCTATTACTAACAATAATATTTCCTTCTTTAAGCCATTTGTGCATTCTAAAGGAAGCTTCATATCTATCGCAAGCGTAGAAGATAGATGCTCTGTATGGTCCTACTTCATCAGCAGTACCAAATTTACCATTAAGATATTCTTCAACCATACCTGCACTTTTTTGACCATACTGTGGGAAATCTGTAATTTTAACAGGATAATTTTCATCTTTTAATCTTTGAACAAGTAAGTCTGTCTGTGTACCCTTGCCACTTCCATCTGTTCCGCTTATAACAATTAGTTTACCTTTCATTCTGGCTCTCCTGTCCCTAACTCAATATAAGGTGCTAATTCTGGAATTTGATTGATGACTTCTTTGTGAGCATCCCTCATATGTTGGTCATATCTAAAATGTACTCCCATACTAGTTCTGAGTTCTGTTACGTATGCAAAGTGTGCTGCAGATGTGTGTAATTCAAAGGGTGTTTGATCACCTAATAATAAACAACCAACATAACTTCTTGGAGTTTCAGAATTAACAATCTTTTTCATAAGTTTTGATCTATCATTTAAAAATTGAGAATACTCTTCAAAAAGTTTACCATTCCCTTCTTTCATTAATTCAATAGATATATCTGGCATGTATGAACCAATTGGAGCTAAAAGTGTATCTTTAGTACAAGGCCTTTGTCTATTTATGTCTCTTGCTTCTGCAATACTCATATTATCCCATAAAACAGAAATTCTAACTTTTTCTGCTAAACCTTTTGCATAATCATACCTTGTTTGTTTTCCTTCAAAATTTTTTGCAATTTCTTCTGATAAAAGTAAGCTTGGATTGATATATCTAGATCTTTTTGGAATATATGTTTCAACTGATATTGAATCTTTTACATTTTCTGTATTAATGCCATTTTGAATAATATATTCAATGCCCCTATCTAAAAAATCATTTGCAAAACTCAATGTTCTATCGTTTGGTATACTATGTTTCATTAACCTTGGAGTAATTTCTGCAATTTGTTTTCGTAATTCTATTCCAATCGCTTTTGATTCTGCGAAATCAAAACTTTCCATATATTTTATTGATTCTGCCCATTCTCTAGATGTCATAACAAGTCCAAAGTTTGTTAAACCGGCCATAGGAATGGTATACCTTGCTCTATCAAATCCAAAATTTTTACGCATCCTTTCTTGAACTTTTGGAGGTAGATTTGGGTCAATATTAGTGATTTCTGGATTTTTCATTGCAAGATTGTTTAATTTATTTACTAGTTTTTCATTAATATCAAATCCTTTTAACATTATATTATACCATTCTTGGTGGAATCCTTCTGGGATATTAAAAGATGATGGTGATGCTAAACCTTCTGGTTTGAACTCAACATATCTCGTGCTAGTTTCTTGACCGTCTTGTTTGGGTTGTAAGAAAAATGCTAAATAAGGACTTAACATTGAAACTTGATCTATACCTGCATGTATTGTTCCGGTTAATCCCCCTATACTTGCATGACCATAATCTAAAAATTTCCAAACACTTTCTTCAAACTTTTCTGGAGGTGTTTTTTCTAATTGATTCAAGATAGCATTAAGACCTTCACCTTGTCTGCTATATCTAGCAAGAATTGCTGCAGTCATTTCAGGACTCATTTTAATACTGTGATCTTTTGAAGTATATTCTGGATTAAATGTTCTAATTTTCATTTTAAATTTCAAACCCCCATTTGATTTTTTATATCTTAAATAATTTATTATCATTTATAAGAACTAATGTTGTCCAAAGTATATTTTTTATTAATGTTTATTAAACATATAAATTCAATACTTAATATATTTTTCAAAAGATTTAAATAATTGGTTTATTGAGGTATTATTATGTTAAGGTGGGATGTTATTGGATTTGCAGCTTTTGTAGCATTAGTTCTATACTATTGGTATAATCCAAGAATTTTTAAGGTTTTACCAGAGAAAAAATATCCTGAAACTTTTGGAAAACATCCTGACCCTCATAAATATAAAAAACATTATAGATAAGTTTCTATTATCTTTTCTTTACTCCTTAAACCACTTACTATCTTAACTTTTTTCTTTAATTGTTTTGATAAGAATTTAATAATCTCCTTATTTGCATTTCCTTTTGAAGGGATTGCCTTAATACAAACTTTGTAGGCTTGCTTTTCTTTATCAAAATCTAGAATTTCATTCTTAAGAGCCCTGGTTTTTACTATAATCTTGAATTTAGGTGAGTTTATTTCCATTGTTAAAATAAATTATAAATAATCTCGCCATAAATGCTTACATTTCTCACACTTAAGGAATTTTGTAGGTGGTTCGTCTGCTGCTCTTGTTTGAACTTCCCAGAAATATGCTTTTTTATGATTACACTTAGGGCAATCTGCATCTGTGATAGGTAAGGTTTCCATATCTCCATCTGCTACTCCTTTTATGGTTTCTTTTTTCTTAACTTCTTCTTTAAATGTGGTTTGAATCTTATCATTTGATTTATATCCACATTTACACTCAACAATTGTTTTATTACCTTCTTTTTTTGGCATTAATAGTGAACCACATTTTGGACAAAACATCATTTTTTTATACCCCCATAAAAACATTTATTAGTTTTACAAAGCCTATTTTGATCCACCCTAATAATGGAACTCTTAAAATAGCTTTTCCAATAATCTGTTTTTCTTCAACAGGTGCATCTGCACCAGAATTATGATCTCCTTTTGTTTTAAAAACGTAACTGTTTTCATCAATATCTACAATTCTATATATGATCGGATAAGGTGCTGTTCTTGACATATAAACAATTGTATCACCTACTTCTAATTTTTCAGTTTTAATACCTCTTAATACCATTATATCCCCTGTATTAAAACCATTTTTAAATTTAAATTTTTCAAATTTATCTTTGGTTATAATTGTATTATTCTTATACCAATCTCCACAAGTATTCCAGAAAAAATTTAAATCTCTTTTTTGTCTTTCTTCAAATTTAGATCCACAAATCTCATAATAACTCGATTCTCTTTCTATACAACTTCCCTGCAGTGTTCTCATTGAACAAGGATGTACTGCTTTGTGTTCCATACTTCCTGAAACAACAGCTACAACTGGATAGGATGTCTGCATTACTAGGCCTAGTCCAGGATAAATTAAGAATTTTATGATTACAAAAGCAAGGATTATATTTACAATCCAACTTAAGATAGAATCAGATTCCCAAATAAAATACCAAGTCTTTTTCCATAATTTTTTCCAATCCATACTAATTTTGTTTTTTGTTTGCTTAAAAACCTTTTGGAAATCACTTTGATTTCCCAAATCATTTCAAAACAAATGTTTTGAAATACTTATGTTTTAGAAAGGCTTTAATATACCTAAATGAACATTATCTTATGAAAGGCGAAATAATTGATCAATATTTTGAAGCTGTAATTCAATTAAGAAATCCTCATAAAGAGGCAGTTAAGTGTATAGAAAATGCTGTAGATAAAGAAAGGGTGTTTTTATTGCTAAAAAATCTAAAGTTAAAGGTGGAATTGATTTTTATATTTCTTCACAAAGGTATGCTAGGACATTAGGTAAAATATTAAAAAAATCTTTTAAGGGTGAACTTAAAATCACTAGGAGATTGTATGGCATGGATAAACAGAAAAGTAAACAATTATACCGTGGAACTGTCTTATTTAGAATTGAAGATCCTATTGAAAAAGCTGCAGAAGAATTAAAAACAAAAACAAAAAGAAAAAAAGAAAGATAAAAAATTCTTATTTAACACACTTACAAGGTTTTAATCCCTCATTAAATGCCTTTACTTTTGATTTAAATCTAATCTTGCTTTTAGGTTTTATGTTCTGTGCAAAAGGGCAGCTTGTTATATGAAATTTCTTGCTATCTTTTGAAGCCACATAAACTTTTTTAGCATGTGTATGAACTTTTTTAATAATTGTTTTAGTTCTAACTACTGGAACTTTTTTAATAACAGTTTTTGTTCTAGTAATTGTTTTAGGTTTACACAATTCTTTGTTTGATTTATTATCTTTAACCAATTGTTTTAATTCTATTCCACTCGCTTTAAGTTCTTTGATAAACTCAACAATTCTTTCTTGTGTTTGACTCATCTCGATTACTTTGCTTTGTAGTTTGATCATATCACTTTTAGCTAGTCTAAAAGAGTCAATAACGTTTTTTTCTATTTGTTTCATTTTTAACCACCCTTGTATTACTTAGGAGTAGTAACTTCACTTATAAATGTTACGGTTTTAACTCTATTTGTAACTTAATATTAAATAAG
>Ga0233442_1002385_pt1 | contig 12630 bp, 16 predicted proteins | sample SI_123_September_3_FD_182789 | JGI IMG/M metagenome (GOLD analysis project Ga0233442, IMG submission 182789) | Seawater microbial communities from Saanich Inlet, British Columbia, Canada - SI_123_September2016_150_MG | ecosystem: Environmental > Aquatic > Marine > Inlet | place: Canada: British... | reverse complement strand
AAATTACCACCAGCACCATTACCACCAGCACTGCCCCCGCCCCTAAATATAATCTTCGTCCCATTGCCTGTTGGGGCAACAGATGCACCATAACCAAATACATTACCTGTTGGAGCCACTGCTGCTAAATCGGTCTCTGTAATTATAAAATGTAATTGATTATTAAATAATAACCCAAGACTACCTTTAACTGTTCCACCAACTGGTTGATAATTTATTATTCTAGTTGATGTATCATATCCTGCAGCACCATCCCATCCCTCAGCGTTCAAATCTATATAATATGATGACACCCCAAAATTCACACCTGTTGCAACACCATCTTTAGGAATAGAAATATCAGAAGGAATCTTAGTTGTTAAAATACCACTAGCATAAGTCCATTGAGTAGCATCAAACTTACCTTCAAAAGGATTATATGTGTAGGTCATTATGATTTAGTAACTGTTGCAATTCTATCACTAGCATCATAAGTAATAGTAACTGTTGCCACAGTTGTTCCTCCAGATCCACCAGTCTTATAAGTTGCAGTCTCTATCTCACCCGCTCCATTACCTGCAGCGACATACGTTAATGCAATATAATCAAATTCAACATCTATTAAACCAGAAGGACTAACAATATTACCAGAACCATCAACTTGTAGAACTCTTCTTGCAATTGCGTCATCTGCATATGATGCTCGGTTCTGGTCAACAGCTGCTTTAGTTGAATTGCTGTTTGCCATTTTTCATGAACCCCTTAAATAATTTCTTATACAGCTTTTGTGATTCCCTATCTTCTTTCTTTTCGTCCTTATCCTTTTTCTTATCTCTATCTTTCTTCTCTTTGTCTTTAGGATCTTCTTCTTCGTCCTCATCGTCACCACCAATAGCACCACTATCAATCATCTGTTGTTGCATCATCATTGCCATTGGCTCGTCACCCCAATCGACAGGCTCTAAACCTTCTATTGCTCGTACTTCATTAATGGTTATTACATTAGCTGCAAGCTTTGCCATCATTTGTTCATGTTCTATCTTTTCAGCTGCATCATCACTAGGGAACCATTCAAACTTAATCTTATCGTGACCTATTAATTCGTTACGTATCTCGTTATTAATCTTCTGTGCTATCAATTGTAAATATGGCTTAATAGCATTCTTGATTGTTATTCGTTCTTGAGACTCACCAGTACTCTTATTACTATTCTCATAGAATCCTACTTCTTGAGGACTTAATCCGTATGCTCCAAATACAACATGGAAATACCACTTTTGACCTTCCAACCAATCCATGTCTTTATTAGAAGTAGCAAGGGGGGTAAAGGAAGACTCAGAGTTATGGAAGACAAGTTTGTGGGGTTTGCCCTTAACTTGTTGTTCCCATGCTGATTGGAACGTCCTTAAATTATCCAAGTCCATATTAACATTAACGATACCGTCGGGTGTAGCGTTATTAATAAAGAACTCTTTGTTATATCTTGTGGACTGGATCATAACTTCAACTTCTTGTTGTATGCTTTGTAGTGGTGACCATCCATATGGTGGTGATTCGGTCAATGTGTTAATCTTACCATATATGATTTCTTTCTTCTCGAATGGTATTGGTGCACCTTGTACTTGCCTAAAACTATATTGGTAGTATGCTGGTACTGGATTACCATCTCCATCTTCACCTAGAATTCCATGCTCATTAATATTCATTAAGAATCTTCCACCATCATAAGAAAACAATTCAACAATCTCGCCACTTACATTATGTCCTTTATATACAACCCCAGAATCAATCTCTAATACATCTCTTAAGAATGGACCCCATATATCCCAGAAAGCATCACCATTACGATTTGGATTTATCAATAACGTCTTTAACTTCTCAATATCCGTACTATAATCTTGTTCGTCTTCTTCATCCGTATTAACAACATCCCAATCAATAATCATCAATTGTTTTATGATTGCATTTACAACCATCTGTACCCAACAAGATTTAGCGTATTGTCTTACCTCTAGGAGATTAATCCTACGTGGCACTCCCAACATTGGATTAAAGAACCATGTCGGTAATACAGGTAAGTCTGCTGTAGGTGTTATTTCTCCAGCGTTAAATAATCTTATATCTTTTGCAAGATATTTCTTTGTGTTTTTTATTAAGTCTAGGATTCCCATGATTATAAAACCTACACGGGAATCTCACCCGAGCAGGAAAAAGAGGTGATTGACTACTAAGTAGCCATCCGATAATACCCCGAATTAACGAGTTATTAAGAGACAATACTATAAATACACGTTCAAGTATTTAAATAAAGTTTTTTTTATCCAAAGAACCAGCCTATTTGTTTACTTCTCAATCCATGAGCAGCACATGCCAACGCATCACAAAAGTCATCACGATTACCCTCGCCATGATGCAACTTAAGATTGCCAGACTCTGTTGTCTCATAACGAAAGTCTTTTAATTGGAATATTAACTTCTTATGATTAGGTATTAATAGTTTGCCTTGCTCCATTAATAGTTTTAGGTTACTGAATATATCCATCTTATTCTTTTGTGTGAACGTAACACCAATAACAATATCCACACTATCATGAGGTGTCTTATATGTATCTTGCTTTAATGTCTTAGGTGGATTAAGATCTCTACTAAGCACATCAGAAACACCAGCACCTAGTCCAGTGCTATCACATATTATCTTTTGGAACTTAAATCGGTTATGTAAATATTTAATATAGTCAATAGCTTCGTCCATGGTATTCTTAGGTATCTCTTTAATGAATACCACTTTATGTGGATCTCCTTTCTCAATTATAACGAATACAGAACTATCTTCGCCTGCCCTCGCAAGGTATATGCAATAAAGAGGGGTTACCTCATTATTTCTGCACCAAGGACATATGTTTTGTTTATCATTTTAGTCTTTGTGACAATAATTACAAAGCGTTAATAAATTGCTTTTTTCATTGTTTTTACTTTCCCTCCATGGTATTATATGATGAACATGTAATCCTTTTGTCTTTTTTAAACCACAATTTTGGCACGTGTAATTATCACGTTCTAATATTGATAATCTTAATTCCATCCATTCTTTGTAATTGTCTCTATAATCTCTTTTTGATGGGCCACCTTTCCACATAGGGTTTTTTTCTCTAAATAAACCATATTTAACTTTATCTGGATTTTCCTTTTTAGTTAATCCTTTATTCCATGCCTTTTTTCCTTTCTGTCTTTTACTTTGTAATTTGGCCATCCTATATTTATATAATATAACTTTTGGATGATCATTACCCAATACTTTCTGCCAAGGAACATTACCTTTTAAAGATTCTTGTGCCTTTTTTCTTATATGCTCATTCCACATTGGATTATTATGTAAATTTTTATATGTTGTTGCACAACTCCTACCACAAAACTTTCTATTATAACTTGGTGGTGCATTAAATTCTTTTTTACATTGTTTACAAATATTTATTGCCATACTTAATAGGGTATGAGTTCAAGTATTTAAATATTGTTATTGCAAGGTCCGCCCCTAATACATATGTTGGCATATTTTCCTCTCATCTTCTATATGTGGTGTGTCGTCTTTACTATCTTTAAATTGTGTACACGCTTTCTTCTCATCCCAATAATAGTAGCACGTCTTACCAAACTCTTTATAGTTCCAACACTTATCACATATCATCATATCATTCCTCATATAATTTATTTACTTTTTTGCAATAAACACAAGTACCAAATATTTTATAATCAGTATAATATAGTTTATTAAAAGTATTACAAGCACAAGCTTCACAAGTTATTTCATCATACATTATATTTCACCCAGCATTTCATAATCACCAATACACTTATCAATTAACTCCCATGAGAAGAATGCATCCTCATCAGGAATAAACTCAGCACAATACTCTGTCCTAAACTCAATGCTATGTTCACCAAGCTGGTTCTTCTGCTCGTCAATGAAGTCCATAGTAAAATGTTTAGCATCTACTGCATGTTGCCACGTATAATGATGACTCTTATATGCGTCATCTGATTGGAAGCTATTATAAAAATGGTTCATACTGAATGGGGTGCTAATCTTTATTACCTTACCTTGTGTTGCTGCTACCATTGGCATCAATACTTGGTTTACTATGCTATCTTTAATATAAGCTGCCTCTTCCATTATTAATACATTAGCAGTCATACCTCTTATTGTATCACCACTATCACCACAAGGAAATGCACTAATTCGACTATTCTTAATAACCATTTGCCTCATAGTAACAGAACTAACCTCACTACTAACAGGAGAGTCTTTAACAAAGTCTGCTATCTTCTTGAATAGTTCTCCAGCTTGTCTATCAGTGGGTGCCACTATTACAATGTGTGAACCAGGATTCTTAATAGCTTCAATAACTGCAACCATTGCAATAGTCATAGACTTGCCAGTCTGCCGACAGAATACGCCAACTATTCGCTGGTTGTTTATACAATCATATAAAAAGTCTTGCTGATAATTATATAAAGTTATATTGAATAGTTCCTTGATTACTTTCCTCAAACTTAATGGTTTCTTCTTTTTCATTTTCAATATAGAATGTATATATATTTTCCCAGTCTACTCTATCGTAGACGTTGCAGGTTTCATTCATCATCATCATCTTTCTCACACCTCTCAAACATCTCATTCCAGTTTACAATATGGTGAACGTTCTCTGTCTTTATTTCTTCACCATGAGTCGCTTTCATTAAATCCGTCAATGCTCTTGCAACGTTTGTCTTTTGCCCAGCGCTATCACAATCCTTTTTTGTCCCTTGTAAAAACATTAATACATCTAATGCAAACGATTTCTTTTCAGTCATCATTGCCACTAATTGCTTGTAGTTCTCGTCAGATAAGCCCTTTTTCTTTAATTCGCGCAGTCTAGCAGCCCATAACTTCTTTTCGGACTTTACTTTGCCTCCTCTACTACCTAATTCTCTTGCTCGTTTCGTGCTTCTAATTGGAATAAGATTTTCATCATTTGCCACACTGAACTGCCTCTTTGCCAGTTAAGGCTTCCCACCTCTCTATGATAACACTACAATACTTAGGGTCTAATTCCATCATATAACATTTGCGGTTAAGTTGTTCACAGGCTATGAGTGTGCTGCCTGAACCACCAAATAGGTCAAGAACAGACACACCATCAACTAAAGATATTCCCCACGCACATACTTGCACTGGTTTCATAGTAACGTGTTGTTTTTTCTCATTTCCCCAATGATGAGATAAATGCCTACAATTTTTATCAAAGTTTGTCCAAGCTAATTCAAATTCACTAAAAGATAAACCATCATTCTTTTTATGCCAACATAACCAATCATTAGTTGCTGGTAATATATCAGCAAAATAATTACCACCCCAAATACATATTTTTTCTGCCAAATCTAAAATGAATGTAATGTCTGGTCTTTCATTATCCCAATTCCCTCTATGAAACTCCTTTGCACCAGAACCCATTGTCATTTTATCAGCATCAATCCCATAAGGTGGGTCAGTAAATACCATATCAGCCTTATCACCATCCATCAACAAATCAACATCTGCCTTATCAGTACTATCCCCACACATTAACCGATGCTCACCTAACTGCCAAACATCACCACGCTCAACATTGCATACTGGCTCTTTCTCAATATCAGGCACAAACTCATCCTCTTCAATATCTGCATTCATACCATCAATATTAACACTAAAATCAGGTAATAACTGCTCCATCTCATCCAACACACCGGACTCATCAAAGAAATTATATTCAATAAGGTCCTTATCACTATCATGGTTTCCGCGTAGTTTGTTCAATATCTGCCTGAGCATTCGCCGATCAACGTCCTTTAATGGTAGCTTGATCACTAATACTTCACTCATTCCTAACTCACGTGCTGCTTTCCACCTATGATACCCGTCAGCAATAACATAATCCTCATTAGTAATTATAGGTATAATAAACCCAAATCGTTTGATATTAAGCTTTAGTGCTTCAAAGTTAGCATCACTCATAACATTAGGATTAGTATTATCAATCCTTAATGTGTTCAGATATACTCGCTTTGGTTCTGGTATTGTTATATCATTTGGCATTTCCATCTATAATACACCCCTCAGTTATTAGAAAACCTACAGTATGTTCAGCGTCAAACCTTTTACACATTGCTGGTTTCTTATCAGTACCATGTAATTTGCATAAGTTGTCATCACCTAATTGTGGACAATCCATTGGCACCAATACCTCGTACTGTGATCTACTATGCCTTTTTACTTTACACCCATGTGTTTCATAATAGTGAATACGTTCTTGAGTAGGATTAATGAGCCCAAAACCCATTAACCTACAACAAGACGCTTTGCATATGTGTAAATTGTCCTTGCAATTCATATTGAATCGAAGTCTCTCCTCAATTCCTGCACTATTTCACTCTTCATTTCTAAGTGGAACTCGTTAGCTATAGGTCCTAAGATTTGGCTCATGCTAGCTAATTTTTCTTGCATCTTCATGTTAGAATTATATCTAGCTTTGGTCTTTTCAAGTTTCACTTTAACTTTCATCTTATCCACAAGTTCTGTTCTTTTTTCTTTGATAGCTTCAATCCATTGTGTTTCAAGCCCTTTCACTTGGTTTAGGTTTGTTTTGCTTTGTTCTAAATCCTTCTCCATTTTCTTAGATGCTATGGCTTCTTCAATTTGCTTCACTTGGTTTTCTATTTGTATTACTTCGGTCTTTAATTTTTCTAATTCAGATAATGACTCCATTAGATCCATTGTTTTATCAATTTCTTGTTTAATGGTAACTCCATCACCATCAGACACACATACAAATTTATTTTTTATTTCCATTTTTTCTCATCTCCCTTATTTCTTTTACAATCATCAGATTAGATAACAGGTCAGAGTTAAGACCTAAATGTTTATTTCTAATTTGACCATACTCGTTGATGACGTTTGTCATCTCATCGTTACTTACGAAACAGAATTTCTTTAATGGTGTATTGTTTCTTCCAATCGCTACTAGTTTCACTATTATATCTTTTTTATCTGATAGTTTTCTTAGAGAAGCCGTAACTGATTGTCTGTTTACTTTTAGAATTTTGCTTAGTTCTTCTGCACTAAAGTATTGGTTTGGATTCTTTTTTAGAGAATCGAAGATCTCTTTTTGTCCCATTGTACACCTCTTACTATATAATATGTGGGAATTTATCAATGATGTATCTGATTCTAGCTTCATCAGTCTGTATGTAGTTTGGAAAAGACAGTTTTCTGAATTGTTCTTTGGTTGTTTTATCTATTGCTATCATGACTTTGTTTCCCATAGATATAACTATTATATAACTTCTATATAAATGTTTCTATTTTCACTACTTTTCATATTTCCCCCTCAATACTTTTGGTGTTTTGGACACCCTTATAGGGTGTGTCCAAAACGACCAAAACTTTTGGTTAGAGTAATTTCCAAAACTTTCATTGTTTTTACACTTAAATTACACATATTTAGAGTTTTGGTAGTTTTGGATATTTGTATCATTTCCAAAACACCAAAAGTGTGATTTCCAAAACTATTGTTGTTTTTGTAATATAATGAGAAGATTTATATATAACCTATGTCTTATGATTGAATGAGGTGAAATTTAATGAAAATTAAAACAAATATATTAAAATCAGGCGGAAGCCTAGTTATGAGAGTACCACCAATTCTATACAGACATTTCCTAAAAGAATTAGATGTAGGAAAAGAAGTCGAAATAGAGTACATACCAGATGAAGATAGCTTTATTGTAAAGGTGGAACCAAATGACAAAATTCAATAGAACGGAATACCTACAAAAATTAGGAGAAATTGTAATCGTTCCACACAAAAACGTAGAATGGGGAAAACAAAGAAAACAACACATATACTCAGAACAAAATAACCCAGTGACAACACACACACTAAGAGAAGTCGGAAAACAAGAACTAATACTAGAATTCGACTCCACTAAAAAAGAAACACCAATAATACAAATACAAAAAGAAGCAAACAAGTGGATAAGTAAAATTAAAGAATTTCTAAACAAATATGAATACCACCAAACAGAACATGGAGGCAAATCACCACACATACGTCTATTAGCACACGGATTAGAAATTCTACCATTCCTAGAAAGAAGACTCTATAAAGAAAAATTCGCACAAGGATTACTTAAAAAAATAGGATTCTCATCAACAATAATAAAACTAGACATGGGATTATTAACATCAAAACATAAATTAGTATCATTAGAAGAACAACCACATTTTAAACCAAAATATAACGGAACAATAGAAGAAATCACACACTATAACCAAGGACAACCATTTAAACCAAAAGAACAACAAATAGAAATAATAATCAAACACTCAAGGAAAGATAGAACACCAATACAACAAATAACAATAGAAGAAATCAACACAAGAGTAATAAATGAATGGTGGGAACAACATTATAAAGTAGGGCAGAGAAATGACATTATATTAGCATTTGCAGGCATGTGTAGAAAAACAGGAATGACAGAAGAACAAACAATTCAAATTATAAAAAACCTTCATAAAATAACACACACAGAAAATGATTATGAGGATGAACAACAATATCGAAAAATTGCTAACACATATGCACACGAACTTAAAGACGTTGCGGTTTATGGATTACTTGGTAAAGTTTACCAAGAAGAACAACTAGCGTTTACAGCACAAAAACTATATTCTGGGTTTGTTAAAGCAGACACAAAACTATGGAATACTAAAGATTTATTATGTGCAAACATACCACCAATCCAATGGTTAATACCTGAAATGATTGAAGAAAATGGGTATCATATAGTTGCTGGTAAGCCAGGAGAATTTAAATCATACTTAACATTGTTTATGGCGAAAGCATTAGTCACAGGTGGTGTGTTTTTAGATAGAAAAGTTAGTCGACCATGTCGTGTTTTATATATGGATGAAGAAAGTAGAATTCAACGTATTAAAACAAGACTACACAAAATGATGTCTGATATACCTATGGACGTTCAAAGTAATTTGTCGTTCTCAATTGGTAAAGGAACCAAATTCACACACGAACATATACAGATTTTAATCAACGATATTGAACAATTTAAACCTGATGTGGTTTTTATGGACTCTCTATCTCGGTTCTTTGCTGGGAATGAAAATGATTCTAAAGATGTTAAAATGATTTTTAATGAGTTTATTAAACCTATTTTAGTTAAATACAACACCGCAATCGTGATTATTCACCACTATAATAAAAGCAATGATAAGAGTGGTGGTGATTTGTTGCGTGGTTCTAGTGAATTACAAGCACAAATTGATGGTTTTATGGCAATCAAGAAAAAGAACAGAGACAAGTATTCAATTGCAATGCCAAAAACTAGAGATAGTGCATCAGCAGAGCCTATTGAGTTTGAAGTTGTTGATAAGGATGATGGCACTCTTAACATTCTTTTTACAGGTAGGACAAAAATTGATAATCGTTCTGCCACCGAAAAACAAGCTGATTTTGTTATGGAAAAGTTACACGAGATGGATTTAAATGATGAATTTCAGGGGAATGTTGTTATCTCTCGTATCAATGCTAAAGGATATAGTCATGATATTATGAGAAAGGCATTATCAACTTTAGTTAAACAAGAACGATTAGAACGGATTAAAAATGGTTGGTTTAAAATTTTAGAAGAACAATTTGAGGAAATGGAATAATGAAACACAACGAAGAAGGAGAATTTGATAAATTATGTGAATTTTTTAATGAAGCAAAGATTCAATATAAACGAGAGTGCATCCCTGATATATGTAAAGATTGGGAGTTGCCTTATCGTGTTGATCTTATTATTAATATTCCAAAGTATGGTCTTATTGGTATTGAGGGTAAACATATAAGATCTTTAGGGCAAGGTGGTATTATTGGGAAAGCATTAAAACAAATTAAATACAAATATTATGGGAAGAAATATTATGGTTATAATATTAGACAATGGTGTTTGTTTTTGCCAAGGATTGGTGATATTGATAATGATCGTAATAGAGTTTTCACTCGTCATCTATTAAATGAAATGGGGTGTGGATTTTTGGAATATTTCAACACACCTTATTCTAAATATGTTAAAATCAATTCAAACACTCAATTTGGAATAACAATTCATAATAATGGTAAAATTGAAATTAAGAATAAAGCCATTAATAAAAAATGGGTGATGTTTTAAAATGAAATACAAAAAAAAAGGAGTGAGTAATATTTCAATAGGAGATAGTGTCTTAATATTTGATATTGAGACCGATGGTTTAAATACTGAAACGTCTCTTATGAAATGGTTCGGCGCGTTCAGTTTTAAAGATAATAATTATTATTTTTATACACATGATGAAAAGGACCAGATTCAAACACTAATAGATGCTCATAAAGTAGTAGTAGGTTATAACTCAAGGGATTTTGATATTCCTATCATGGAAAATAATGGATATAATTTTGAGTATAAAATTAGGATAGACCTTATGCGAGTATTATTTGATCCACTAACGAGAAGAAGTGTAAGAGAGAACATTATTAAAGTTAATGGTAAGGTGTTAAAGGATCTACTTCCTAATCATAAGTTGAAAACTCTAGGAGAAGTGTTAAGCCTTAGTGTCCAGAAAGGGGATATAGATTATAAGATTTTCTATAAGGATGAATGGGATGAGAAAGAAACAAGTGAGATCCTTAAATACCTATACTATGATGTAAGACTGACAAAAGAATTGTTTGAATATTTTTATAAAGAGTTTTTACCAATGAAAGAATTTATGAGCCAAAGTGACCAACGTAAATATAATTGGTTCAGAACTTCCACAGGTAGCTATACATATAAAGTCATTTGTCATAAGGCTGGGATAGAAGAAGAATATGCAGAAAAAAGCAAATATAAAAAGTATGAGGGTGGTTTTGTTAGTAAACCTGAGATTGAAGTTTGTAAAGGCAAGATATATTGTCTGGATTTTAGTAGTGCTTATCCACACTCATTTTTAATGGGTAATTTATATGCACATTCCTGCAAATGTTGTAAAGATGATGAGAAATGGCATGGCAATGATATGTTTAAGGTTAATGGTAAATATTGTAAAAAGAAACCTGGAAAGATTGAAGAAGTTATTAAGAAGTTATATCTATTAAGATCGGAATATAAGAAGAATAAGGATCCTAGAGAATACGCATTGAAAGTTATATTAAACACCTTGTATGGTATTAGTGGTGCAAACATTTTCAAGAATGTTTATTCATTAACAACAGCTGCAGATTGTACCTTGATAGCTAGAACAATGATTAAGTTTGCTAGAAAGAAGTTTGAACAAGCGGGTTACCAATTAATATATACTGACACAGACAGTGTGTTTCTGAAAGATGTTTATGATGATAAGGGCAGGATTATGAAAGTTAGGGATGAGATTATTAAAGAGATTGGTTTAAGCGTGCCATTCCCTCAAGAGACGTTTAGTATGGGTATTGATGCAGAGATTAAAGCTATATGGTTCTTTAGAGATTATAATGATGAACTTAAAAAGAAGAACTATTTATATATTACATCAGATGACAAAGTAAAGATTAAAGGATTGCCTATTATTAAAAGCGATTGCAGTAAAGTGTCAAGAAAAGTTATGAATCAATTATCAAATGAAATAATCAGAAGAAGTGACATTAAGTTTCCAGAGAACTATATTAAAGATATTGTTTATAATATTTTAAAGGACGATATCACATTAGTTGCAAATTTTTATAAGGTTAAGGATCTTAGCCAATATAAGAGTAATTGCATTCAGGCACAGATTAGTAAAGAATATGGCGCTGGTGAACATTGGTTAGTACCTAATAAGATTAAAGGCAATGTTGGTAAGAGTAAAAAGTATTGCACAGTTATTGAAGCTGCGGAGTTAGACCTAGAAGATTTAGATTTGAAGAAAGTCTGGGACACAGAGTTATGTATATTTATAGATGACTGGAAGCATCCATTGTTTACTCGTAGGATGGAACGTGCAGAAGAAAAGTATCAGAAAAAGCGTGAGCAAGAGTTACAGAAATTTTTTGATAGTGACTTGTTTGATAGTGAATCTGTCGGTTTTGATATTAGTAACGAAGAATATCTCAAGAACGAGATAGAATTGGAGATGGAATAAATGAAATACTTTAGTATGTTCAGTGGAATAGGAGGATTTGAATATGGAATTGAAAAAGCAACCGAAAGTATGGGATGGTTACAACAAAAAGATATTAGACAAACCGATAGCAAAGACATTAAAAAGCAACGAGGGGTGTTGCACAAGTGGGAATGTATTGGTTTTTCCGAAATTGACAAGTACGCAATCCAAACCTACAAAAAACACTACCCAACACACAAAAACTGGGGAAGTGCAAGAGACATTATTCCAGAAGAACTCCCAGACTTTGATATGCTCTGCGGAGGATTCCCATGTCAATCTTTTTCAATTGCTGGAAAAAGGAAGGGTTTCCAAGATACAAGAGGTACTCTTTTCCATGAAATTTGCAGAATCGTGGGAGTCAAAAAACCTAGACTTTTGTTTCTCGAAAATGTCAAAGGACTCCTCTCAGCAGACAATGGAAGGTGTTTCGCTACAAT
>Ga0233442_1002369_pt1 | contig 12682 bp, 10 predicted proteins | sample SI_123_September_3_FD_182789 | JGI IMG/M metagenome (GOLD analysis project Ga0233442, IMG submission 182789) | Seawater microbial communities from Saanich Inlet, British Columbia, Canada - SI_123_September2016_150_MG | ecosystem: Environmental > Aquatic > Marine > Inlet | place: Canada: British... | reverse complement strand
ACGATTAACATTGATAACTCCACTTTTTTCTAATTTACCAAGATAATGACTAACAACCCCATTTTTTAATCCAGATGAGCGCATTATTTCACGGAATTGGATTCCAGGATTTTGTTCGATAATTTGTTGAATCTGTGAATTTCTATCAGTCATTTCTAAACACTCCTAATGCCAATAATCCTAATGTTGCAAATGTCAATAAATGTCCTACCTCTAGTAACGGCACATCTCCAAGATCAAATGCTGTAGGCCATGTCGCATCAAGCATTAAAATAAATTCTGCCAAAACAAAATTGGCAAATGCAATTGCACTGAATAGTAATCGTTTAGTTCTTAGTTTACGATATGCAATAAAAGCTAAAGTTGAGATGAATACTGCAAGGGTGATTCCTCCAATATGTAGTACAATATGAGCAAGATGAAATCCATGTAAAAAATGTGGAGCAATAATTGGAATTGCCAAAATCCCAACAATTCCTGCAACAATTACTGAAAATAAAGAAGATTTTGTCTCAATAATTCGTTCAGGCCTAAACATAACATAATTTTGAGTAGTATAGATTTAAAATAACTGGTTCAAGCTTCGAAATGAGTTGTTTTTGTAGAGATATAGACAAATTCAGAATATAAAAAAGAAAAAAAGATATTCCTAAAATCTTGGAATAACTCTAGATTTTGCAGTTACTGCTACGATGCTTATGATTGCTACAGATAGAATCATCATGGCAATTGTTCCAAATTCAGGAATTACATTTGCAAATTTTACTTGCTCTCCAATGGGTCCAGTTTTATCATCATTCATCCCATATCCTTGAAATGTCACAACAACATCTACAGGATCAGATGAATGTAGAGGCGCAGTAGTATGAGTTCCAAAACCACTCATATGATGTGCACCTGTATCGTGTAAAACTTCTTCACCGTTTTGTGTAACTAACAAATCATGATTCACATGTGTTGTATCTTCAAACTCCATAGAAATTTCCATCATTTCACCTTTAGTTGGCACACTAGTCCAGAGTTTAATCACAGTACCATCAGATAACATTCCAATTACTGCAGGATCTCCTAAATCATCATTATGAGTATTCTCAGTATCATGTTGCATCTCAGATTCATGATCTGTTTCTGACTCATGTACTGTTTCTGACTCATGTACTGTTTCTGACTCATGTACTTCTTGAACAGTAATCGTACCTACAATCCAAGGTTGAATTTGAGAAAAATAAGTAAATTCCCCATGTTCTTCAAACGTAAATGAAAATGATTCTCCAGTAGCAAGTAACCCTGAATCAAATGTACCATCAGGACCATCACTTGCAGTACCACTAGTTATAGTTATTTTAGATACCCCATGATTAGTCCAAATGACTTCACCACCAACATCTAGTGTAACCATGCTTGGTGTAAGACACTTATCATATTCTTCACATCCTTGAATTTCAGAACCACCCATAATGGATACTTCAGCTTGAGAATGATCAGCATATGCAGTAGTACCGCCAATACTAATCATTCCAAAAATAAGTCCAAAAAGGAAAATTTTTGTCTTCATTAGGATTAATTAGATATTTTTTTAATTAATAATTCTGGTACATATCATAAATGTACCATTTTGTTTAACATAAAAATAATTATTAAAAGACGATTCAAAACACACCAAGTGTAATTTAAAATAATTTTAAAAAAAATGATCATCTACATTTACAAATGTAGACAACCATGGGGACTACACACAACTATGGTCGATATTTGATAATTATACTAAGAGAGAAAAACTATAAAATAAAATTGGTACATTCGAGATTTAAACTAGAATTATTTAGTTAAACAAAAAATAACTATATTATTTTATTAAAAAATTAAACAATTAAAATTCCATTTTGGATTAGAAATTGGATTGCTTGAATGAATGAATCATCATCAATTGTACCATCTGCCCACCATCCGGCATTATTTTTAATCCATGAAGGAATAGATGTATCAGAAATTATTTCTTGTGAGATTGATGGAATAGAAATTACATTAGTTTGAATTAAAAATTGAATTGCTTGAATGAATGAATCATCATCAATTGTACCATCTGCCCACCATCCGGCATTATTTTTAATCCATGAGGGTAATGGATTTTGAACATCTACTAATCCAATCATCCATGGATGCAATGTACAATAATAAGAAAAAGCACCAGTAGTCAAAAATGTATGTGAAAACTTTCCATTAGGCGGTAAAACACCACTATCAAAATCACTTGAAGAACCTAATTTTGGACTTCCAGAAGTTACAGTATGGGCTGCAGAGTCAATGTTTTCCCATAAAACAGTTTGATTAGGAATGATATTTACAAAAGAGGATACATAACAAGAAGAATCAAGTTCACATCCAGGAAATGAAGAGTCTTTAGAAATTTCAACTGTTTTGTCTATTGTGATTTTATTTTGGGACTCAGATATTTTAAAAGAGAATTCTCCTGTAGTATCATAATTATTTACATTAGAAATTATAATTATTGCAGCACCAATATCGGAAAAAATTACAGGAATAGAATCTCTACCATCAGGAGTGTCTAGCCCTTGTTTTGATTCAATTAATTGTCCATTTAGAAAAATATCCAAATCATATGTTATCTGAGGAATTACTGTGTTTGTCACAGGATCTCTAAACTCTAAATTTAATCTAATTTCATTTTGTGAAAAAATTTGTCCTTTTGGAGTTAATGATAAGTGAAATCTCCAATCTTCTTGAGAAGATAACACAATTATTTTATCTCCATTTTCTAAAGATGCATCCTTTTTTTGTACATCACGTAATTTACCGGATTGAATTCCAAAAAGAATTCTATCACGTTCATCTTCTAAAATATCATCGTATAGTTTTAGTAATTTTTTTGTAGGAATTAAAAAATGAACTACAATTTCTTCATCACCTGAACGATCTATGGTCCCTAAAAGTGAAATATCATTTACTGTCATTTTTATCTCATGTTCATTAAAAAGATCAAATGACTTTGGTATGTAAAATTCTGCATGAACAAATGGAATTTTTTCAATAAAATCAGGATTCCAATTAAAAGGCATCAAGGCAGTAAGTTTTTTGTCTCTGGAATCAAAAGAAAATTCATCTATTCTATCAAAATATGTAGCAAACATAAAATCAAATGATTTATCATCAAAATTTACTTCAAATGGAATGTATTCACCAATAGTTAGTAAAGTTTCAAAAGTTAAATTTTTAGAAATAGATTTAGAATTAATTTCCAAAATAGATACATCAACTTGAATCAAACCACCTTGAAGAAATACAGGAGCATGGATTTCAAGAGGCCCATTTACAGAGCCAATCCAGGCACCATTATCATCAGAATTACCTAAAAAAAGAACATCAGAGTCAGGAAATATTACAGCATGAAAAGAATCATCAGGAGAAAATGCATTAAAAGATAATATTTGATGACCAGTTTGAGCATCAAAAATATTAACATTATACTTTACATTTGAAACTAGTGTATTTTGATCATCATTGATTAAAGAAATTTTAAATCCAAGGCTTGACTCATTCCCCGAAAGTACATCAGGTGTTGTTTGAACTTTAACTTTGAAAAAAGAATCATTAAAAAATAATACATCACTTTCAACAGTTCCCAAACCATGACCATATACAATTTCAGAAGAACCTGCAATTATAATTAGAACAACAATTATTGAAAAAAGTTTCAATGAAAACATATTTCGGATCTATTCAAAAAATAATTAAGGTGTGATCATACCCACTTGATGATCAAACACAAAGGCTTGTGTTTTAATTTCTATTCTATCTGCATTTGAATATGGACCTCCAAACACACCCTCATCATCTTTAGGTAATGTCCTATCAGTGTATTCGACATAAATTGAATCACCATCACTGACGCGTAATGTATCTAGACTACTTGATGAGTCATCATAAGTTACATAAAATTTGCCTTCAAGTAAATCTACATAATGTCCATGAATTCTACCTTTCCAATCTTCAGGCATATTACCTTCAGCAAAAGAAGCATGTTTACCTACAACTTGCTTTACAATTGCTTCAGGAGCAACTTGAAATGAAAAATCTTGACGAGATTCAGAATTAAAGATATCAGTAATTACAATCTTTGCAGTTCCTCTTTCATCAAATCTTATTGATTCAACAGCATGACCATCACCTGCAAATCGATCTGTTCTAGTCTCCAATAATTCTCCATTAAGCCAAATCTCCATACCATATGCTAAATGAGTTTGATGAATATCAGTAAGTCCATCATGGATCATCAAATTAATTGAATAGTCTTTATCAACTCCAATAACCCCACCCGGATTCCACCAAAAGTATGTCTTATACTCGCCATCAGATGTGTATTTTGTCAAAGAGGATGATGCAGGTTCAGATAATTGTGTTTCAACACCCTCATAAAACATGTCTTCCCCATGACCATGGTTTGGGGTGAATTGTACCGGAACATAGATTCCTGCCGAATCACTATCAGACCAAGCCCTCATGTAATAAGTATGAAATTCTGCATGATGGTTCCATAAATCTGCATCATGTACTTTGAATGTAATAGGTTCATCTACACCAAATTGTTCTTTTGTAAATTCAATTTCACCTAACCTCCAATCCCAAGTTGCAGATTTTACAACATTGACATCTTCATTTGCTTGCCAACTCACAGTTACTGCACCATCTTGATGATCTGTTTTTAATTTAACAGCCCAATCATGAGAACTTGTTTCTAATCCCGTTGTGGTACACATGCCCATAGTTCTTTGCATCATATTACAAGTTGTATGGTAATTATTCATGTTCATGCCCATAGGGTTAATCTGAACATTATTTTCGTCATGAACATCTTTTGATGATTGTCCTGTTAATTTTACAACACCCATAAAGAGTCCAGTATTAGGTCCAGTTTCAGAAAATACAACTTCATCAGAAGAAGAATGTCTTGTAGATACTTTGATATTTCCACCATTGAATGTTTTTCCTATATTATCAATTTTTTTATCATCATAGTTATAACCAGGGGCATAAATTAACACATTAACTCTATCAGTCCATGTATATCCCTCATATCGTTCATTACAATCTTGTAATGTCATTGCAGGGTTTTCACAAAATTTCATAATAATTCCAGGAGATGTCAAAGTATTGCTCCCAGCACTTGCATCATCTACTACAGATACAACAGATAATGTAAATCCGGCAATTAGCATTATCGTTAAGTATAATTTATTCAACAATACTTAGTGATTAAAATTTATTATAAAAGAAATGGTTTATTCGATAAATGTACCAATAAGACATTAATAAAAAAAATGTAAATTTAACTAACTTGAAGAAACTAATTTTTGCATCCATGATCTTTTTGATCATATTTTCCGTTCAATGGGTTTCGTGGGGAGAAGAAAAAATAGATAATTCATCAAAGTTAGAGAATTTACTTCCTACAGAAGAAAAGATTGAAGAAATCACAAACAGACAGGTTTGGAAGTATTTTCATAAAGAAACCACATTTGATGAGAATTCAAAAATTCTCAAATCAGGACAATTCTTACTACAAGATATTGGAAGGGTGTATGAACCAATTAATTACAAATTCAAGGTTCCGATTATGTTAATTGAAATAAAAGAGTTTGAAAATGAGAATTTTTTGTTAGACTACTGGAAAGGATCTGAAGATAATAATTTTGAAAATATGTATGAAAAAGCACATTTTTCAGGCATGGTTAATGAAAATTTTAAATGTTTTTTGCAGTATTCTAGTAATGGTGCCACCACCATATGCCATTATGACACATTTATCATACAAAATACACTTTCTGACCAATATCAAGAACATTTTGATTATGAAAATGATAATTTTGAATTAAATCAAAATGAAATTACAACTAGAATAATGAGTGAAATTCTCAACAACATTAACAAAAATACTGATCAAAGATTAGAAGTCCATAAAATATTACAAAAAATGACTCATGAAAAAGAAAATACAGTAAAAAAAACAATTGATGTAGAAAAAGAAAACAAGTATGGTGTAGAAAATTATTCTTGTATTAAAGATGAATTTGGATTAATTACAATTTCAGGACAATACAACAATAACAAAATTCAAAAAAATAAAATTGTTTTAAAAATAACATTGTTTGATCGTCAAGAAGAGCCAATAGGAGAAAATAGATTAGAGTTAAAAGATATTAAAGAATTTGAAATAAAACGATTTGTAGGAACTACAAATGAGTATGAGTCATTTTTTTTATGCTCAATTAATATTGAATAATTAAGAAATTTGTTTTAAAAAAGAAAATACAATATTATTAAATTCAGTTTTATGAGATTGATGTTTGGTAAACTCTACACTACCACATAGTGAAAGCCATTTTATTATATTCTCAAAATTATCAATTTTAGATTTTTTTAATTCTGGAATTATTTCAAAAGAAGTCATTTCCACATTCAAATCTAATTTATTACAATAGTAGAACCGTATTGTTTGTCCTAGTTTTTCAAATGCATCTTTATGAGAATTATTTTTAAATAGATTAATAGATAAATTTAACATGTCTTTAGTTTTTTGCTCAATACTAACAGATGGTAAATTAGACTCCACCAAAAGTTGAGGTTTAGATATCTTTGTTTTTTGCAATAATACATATCCCAATAATATCAAACCAGATATTGTAGATAGTAAAATTAAGACAAGAATAATTGTTAAAGGATCAGAATTGTTTAATGAGAACTCAGAAGAAGAATCCACATCATCAATTACGTGTTGTGTATTTTCAAAAGTTGTGCCTGGAATCAATGTATTTTCAAATGATTTATCAAAAAGGTTTTCAGATACGCTACTTTTTGAAAATATATTGTTTATTTCAGGATTAAAAATAGAGTCATGTGTGCTTGAAATTTGATCAAATAAATCCAAAGTCATTTTTTGATTAATTATTTTTGGATCACTTGTATCCACATACTGTGGGATATAATTACGAAGATCATGGTCTCCATTTCCAGAACTTAATTCTTTGGACATTTGGGCTCTTGCATCATCATATTTTATTGGAGAAAAAATAGAATTTGGAATAGATTCAAAATTATCCGCAGCATATCCTCTCTCAAAAAGAAAATATTCTAAATTAGAATTAATATCTCCATCATAAACACGTCCATTAATTTGATATTTTTGTTGATTTACAGGATCTAAAAGTGCTTCTGCAAGTTCAATGTATCCATCAGAGTATCTATCAAGATAATGTATCATGTGTAGAAAATTTTCTTTATTAATTTTTTTTTGTTCAATTAAAATTTTGTTTAACAATTGGCCTTCTTTTGAATGAACATCTATTTTCTCACCACCAATTGTATATTGATTATTTGTAATAAATTCAGAAAAAATTTCATGTTCATCATAAAATTCAATTATTTCGTTTACAGAATTTTTTTCAGATATAATGGATTCGTTGTCATATTGGTCTTCAAGAATCCAGTCTACTTCAATTTCAGAAATATCACCATATGCAACAGGACATAGAAATAAGAAAAAGACACAGAGACCAATGAAAAAATATTTCAACTTTACTTAAAAATGGAAAAAAATATCTTTAATGTAGTTGGTACATTTATCGAATAAACCAGTGAGTATTAATTTAAAAATAGGGTAAATAACTGATGGAACCACATGATGAAACCATTTTAGAAACATCAAACAAAGAAATACAACAACTTACAGAACAATCAAAAATTTATGCAAAATTATTAAATGAAGCAATTATTGAATCTCAAAAAAATATTGTGGGAAAAAAAGATGTTTTAGAGAAAATTATGATTTCAATAATTTCAGAGGGACATATTTTACTAGAAAGTGTGCCTGGATTGGCTAAAACACTCATGGTAAAAACAATGGCTCAAATTTTTAGTGGTAATCATGTGAGAATTCAATTCACCCCAGATCTTCTTCCTGCAGATATTACAGGGACTAAGATTTTCAAATCTAAAACAGACACATTTCAAATAGAAAAAGGTCCAATATTTCATAACTTTGTTTTAGCTGATGAAATAAATCGAGCACCACCAAAAGTTCAATCAGCATTACTTGAAGCAATGCAAGAAAAACAAGTTAGTATTCATGGAGATACAATAAAAATTGAAAAACCATTCATTGTATTTGCAACTCAAAATCCAATTGAGACTGAAGGAACATACAAGTTACCAGAAGCACAAATAGATAGATTTTCTCAAAAAATTATTGTACCATATCCAACAAAAGATGAAGAAATAGAAATTATTGAAAGATACACAAAGGGGGATGAAAGAAAGATAACTCCAACCATATCCATAAATAAAATATTAGAAATTCAAAAATTTAACAAGAAAATTTATGCAGATAAAACTATTGCAAAATATGTTACAAATATTGTAGATGCAACAAGAAATCCACATCATTATAATCTAGATTTAGAAAATACAATAGAATTTGGAGCATCACCTAGAGCATCAATTTGGCTAATTAAAACAGCAAAGGCAAATGCAATGTTACATGGTAGAGGATTTGTCATTCCAGAAGATGTTAAACAAGTTGCACATGAAGTATTAAGACATAGAATTATCCTTAGTTTTGAAGCTGAAGTAAAAGGAATTAATTCAGATTCAATAATCACCACCATATTAGAAAAAATTAGTCCACCGTAACAATGATCACTATTTCAAAATTACTTTCAACAATAAAAAATTTGGATTTTAATACAGAAAGTTTTGTGGAAGGAATAGAATCAGGAAATTATCGTTCAAAATTCATTGGTGGAGGCATGGAATTTTCAGAAGTAAGAGAATATTGTTATGGTGATGATGTAAAAAAAATAGATTGGAATGTTTCTGCTAGGCACGGAGGATTATTCATCAAAGAATTTGTGGAAGAAAATGATCTAGATGTATTTCTATTAGTAGATGTGTCTGCAAGTAATGAATTTGGAGGGATTAAAAGTAAAAAAGAAAGAGCATTTGAAATTAGTGCATCCATAATTTTTTCAGCATTAAGAAAAAATGATCAAGTAGGATTAGGCATGTTTACGGATTCTATAGAAAAAATTAGACCTATTAAAAAAGGTCAGAGACACATGATGGGACTTTTAAAAACAATAATTAAACATAATTCCAAAAAATCAAAAACCAATGTATCAAATACAATTATGGAAGTAATAAAATATTTGAAAAGAAAAAGTATAGTGTTTATAATTTCAGATTTTATTTCAGATGATTTTATAAAATCATTAAAAATTTTAAAAAAATATCATAAAGTTATTTTAATAAATATTTCAGATACAAGTGAAGAGTACATCCCAGATATTGGATACACATATCTTGAAGATGTAGAATCAGGAAAACAAATTTTAGTTAACACTTCAGATAAGGGATTTCAAAAAAAATATGCAGAGTTATTTGAAGAAATGAAAAATCAAAAAAAGGAAAAATTGAATAAAATTGGGATAGATATGATCAATATGGAAAATAAAGAGAATTTTGAAATTACATTTAATCGACATTTTAGAAATAAAAATAGAAGATAAAGATATGGGGTTTGAATTTGAATTTATTAATACATTATTTCTTTTTCTGATAATTCCAGGAATTGTTATTTTTTATGTAAAATCTAATTTAAAAAATAAAAAATCTGTTTTGAAATTTAGCTCGCTTCAAATTATTGAAAAATCAACAAAAAATAATAATTTTAGAAAACATCTTCCTTTTGGAATTTTAATGGGCATTTTAGTAATAATGATCATTGCACTTGCAAATCCACAAATACTAACACCTGATGATGTTAAAGCGATTAATTTTGTTGTTGTTTTAGATGGTTCAGAGAGTATGTCTGCAACAGATTATACTCCAACACGCCTAGAATCAGCAAAAGAATCAATTATTTTAGCAATATCTAAAATGAATCCAAAAAATAATGTGGGCGTAATTCTATTTGAAACAGGTGCAACTACCATTTCATATCTTACACCAATAAAAGAAAAAACAATGAATGTCATTTCTTCAATCAAACAAACCAGTGGAGCTACTGCAATTGGAGATGGCATTGTTTTAGGTGTAGATATGGCATCATCAATTCCAGAGATGAAAAAAATAGTATTGTTGTTAAGTGATGGAACACATAATTCAGGATTTGCAACTATACTAGAAGCAACAACATATGCAATTAACAACAATGTACAAATTCACACAGTTGGAATTGGTTCTGAAAAACCAATATTTTTACGTAATGACATCTATGGAGAACCTCAGTACGTGCAACTAGATGAGGAAACTTTGAAGGGTATTTCTCAGCAAACAGGTGGGAATTATTTTAAATCTTCAAATCAAGAAACACTTGAAGATGTTTTATTTACAATAAATTCTGAACTAGAATATGAAATGAAGTATGATAGTCTTAGAGATTGGTGTATAGTAATTGTAATTATACTATCTTTGATTAATGTATACATTGTTTACGGGAAATACAGAATTGCACAATAATTACATCATCATTTTTTTCATATTTCATAAGATATGGATACTTTAGATTTTTGGCACATAGTTAACAAAATCAAAATCAAAATTATAATTTTTGTTAAATAATTTTATTTTTGTCTGAAACTTCTTAAAACAACTTGTCCTACTAGTTATGTATAATCAATATCTTGTAAATTTGTTTGCATGTTATGGGCGTATGATTGATACTGATCATGTCTTAATCCAATTTTATGTTTGAAAAAAATATTCTAAAATTATAATCCACTCATCACACCACACCCAAAAGCAATATAGTGATCAAGGTGGGCGGGTGGGAATTAGGCACAAATTATTCCAATGTACACCCATAAATCCACCCACATTACACCCAATTTTGACATAATTTTATTGATTTTTTAACACAAATTTTCTAAAGTTAGAAATTTTGAGTAATTATTTTGAATTATAATTGTAAACATAGGTATTGTAAGATTAATCAATTTGAGCATATAAATTATCTTCAAAAAATTGTAAAATTACGCCTAAAAATATCCTAACCCTTTAAAAAAATTAAACGTTAGAAAGATAAACAATTAGAATCTAAATCATCTAGTGAGAATTTCTAAAATAATATTATATGATGAACCGACCGTCCCAGAAATCAATATTAAAAAAATCCAAGAATTCATTTTAGAAACATTTGGAATTAAAGTTCAGGTAAGAAATAATATTTTTGAAAATTTAGATAAAGAAACATGTAAGAAAATTGCAAGTGCCAGAATTGTTAATTTAAAAAAACCATTTGAAAAGCACATACCAACAATAGATGAAATTTCAATAGAATTAGAAAACAAAGACACATCAAATAAAGAAGAAATGGCATTGTACGATGGAATTGAATTAAATAAAATAATTAGTGAATTGATCCCATCAATAGAAAATACTCAAAATATACTACACATAATTTTTACAAATAAACTAACATGTACATTTGATGAAAGTGACTTTAGACATCATGCAAGAGTATGGGTAGGTGCAAATCCAATAATAATTTCAACTACAGGAATGATAGAAGCACCTGCAAAACCAAAGCAATACTATTTAGATTTAATGACTAATTTTTCAAAAGAAAATATCAGTGAGATTAAGAGAAAATACAAAGGTCAATTTTTAGAGTACAATGATCCTAGAATATCACAAATTGTAGAAGGATGTATTTTGCAAATAATATTCTATTATAACACAGGAGAGGTCTTTTGTGATAATAATCAATGTAGATTGTATAATGCTCATTGGCAAAAAGATCTTTTAATTTCACAAATAGAAAATAAGAAAATATGTGAAAAACACAAAGAGGTTTTAATAAAAATTAGAAACAATATTGTTTAGAAGAATATATTGACTTAAATTATTGAAATAAAAACATCAGACATTATGATGTCAGCAGATTCAGGTGCAGCAGTACTAGAAACTAATAATGATGGACCAAAAATACCAGATAAAAAGAAAACAAAATTTGATGTAATCATTATTGGTGCAGGACCATCAGGATATACTGCAGGGATTTATTGTTCAAGAGCAGGTTATGACACATTAATTTTATCAGGAATATTACCAGGAGGTCAATTAGTAAACACTACAGAAGTTGAAAATTATCCAGGTTTTGAAAATGGCATAATGGGACCAGATTTAATGATAGATATGAGAAAGCAGTCTCAAAGAATGGGAACTACAATTATTGATGATGTTGTAGTTGATGTAGATTTTAGACATGCACCTTACAAGGTTTTAACAGGTTCTGAAGAATATGAAGGACGTGCAGTAATCATTGCAACAGGTGCAAATCCAAGAAAAATGGGCGTAACAGGAGAAGAAGAGTTTTCTGGAAAAGGAGTATCATATTGTGCAACATGTGATGGACCATTCTTTAGGAATTTAGAATTAATTGTTGTAGGTGGAGGGGATTCCGCAATTGAAGAAGCAACATTTCTAACAAAATTTGCAACCAAAGTACACGTGGTACATAGAAGAGATGCATTACGAGCAAGCAAAGTAATGCAAGAAAGAGCAATGAATAATGAAAAAATACAATTTCATTGGGATTCAGAAGTTACTCAAATTAAAGGAGATCAAAAGATGCAACAAGCAGTGTTAAAAAATCTAAAAACAAATGAAG
>Ga0233442_1002368_pt1 | contig 12683 bp, 10 predicted proteins | sample SI_123_September_3_FD_182789 | JGI IMG/M metagenome (GOLD analysis project Ga0233442, IMG submission 182789) | Seawater microbial communities from Saanich Inlet, British Columbia, Canada - SI_123_September2016_150_MG | ecosystem: Environmental > Aquatic > Marine > Inlet | place: Canada: British... | reverse complement strand
AACTAAAAGGTCACACGAAATCAGTGACAACTGTTGCTTTTAGTCCGGATGGGAAAATGTTGGCAAGTGCAGCACAAGACAATCAAATTTTCCTGTGGAAACTGGGAGCGGAAATTTCAAAGACCCCTTTACGTAAACTTGAAGGACATGGATTCATCGTAAATCAAGTGCTGTTTTCCAAAGACGGAAAAGCATTAATTTCAATTTCAAAAGACAAAACGATGCGTCTTTGGGAAGTAAAAAGCGGCAAAATGCTGCGTATCCTGCATGGAGACAGCACTCCTCTTGTTGCTGCCGCCTTAAGTCCGGACGGAAAATTTATTGCTTTAAGCAACCTCACAAAAGATATTTTTATCCTCAAATTTCCAACTGATATTCCGGAATTACAGGATACAGCAGAGGACTCAGAATCCGGCGATGCGGCTAATTCAGCAGATGCGCAAGCTGCGGATTCAGCTCTGAACGATGCTGAAATTTCTGTGATCGATTTAGCTGATTTGAGTGAAAAAGAAAAACAACCGATGACCGCGGAAGAGTTACGTGCTTATGCTGTACCTGAAACCGACAAATTGTCCACGGATTATATTCAACAGCAGAAACGTCTCAATCAACTGCTTAAAAGTAATAAAACCTGCCTGCATATCACAGAAATGGAAAAGCTGGCCCTGCAAATTTTAAGCATAATTCCCAATGATCTGGCCGCTTATCACGCACTGCTCAAGTCCGCTATCCTTAAACGTGATTTTACAAATATGCACTTGCTGGTGAGGGCCGGAAACTTCGCGGAACTTGATACGGAGCGTTATGACTATCAATCCATTCTGGAAATTAGAAATATTTTTGATAATTTACACATTGATGTTTTTGATCAATCCTTTGAGCGCCGCGGCAATAAACAGCAAATCAAATTAACAAATTGCGAAGGAAAATCAGCAGCGGTCAGTTTAGGGAAAATTTCACGCAACTTACGTTATCCCGATGAATTTTTAACAAGGATTACTTCAACAGCACGCATGCTTGACTTGCGTGATTTTATAGGGTTAGCAGAGGTTGAATTTCAAAACAGGATGTTTGCGGAAATTAAACGGGTAATTGAGTCCGGCAACCCTCATGCACCTTCACGTTTAGCGATGACTGCGAAAAAACGGTCTGAGCCAATTCCGGCAGGAACACTTAAAATAAATCTTGAAAAAGCACAGACTTGGAAAAATGACGGTATGACCGCATTTCGTTTGCGAAAAGAAAGTGGTCCATGGAAAACTTACCACAGCGAACAGGATAACCGAATTGTCATGCATCTTCCTGCGGGCGCATATTATTTAAAAGTTGCAGGTAAAATACGCAAAACGTTTTTTCTTATTGCCGGAACACAACTCGATTTAGCAGTTGAATAAAATTGCTGCATTCATAAAAAAACCTAGAGCAGTGTCATCGTTTACGTAGTGAGAAAACTTGTCAGCGACCAAGGTTCGCTTTTGGTCACCTCCCGGTTATTCTGCACGTTCCGTCAACTACGACTTGGATGACACTTCGATATGCCTTAGTCGGAAAAACCATAAACAAGCCGATTATCCAAGAACTTCTTCTAAAACATCAGGACGTTTGAGAGCCAATGTCAAGAGCGACCTAGCTGCTCCTGATGGATTGCGGCGGCCCTGTTCCCAATCCTGCAAAGTACGCTTTGAAACACCAAGAAGTTTTGCAAACTGTGCTTGAGGCATGCCTATTTTTGAGCGTGCTTCCATTGCAGGCGAAATTTTGACAGTTAAACGCCTTCCTCCACCAGCTTTAATTTCTTGTACACCGTCTAACACTTCCTGCCAGACATCTCGTTCTTTCTCATTCATTTTCAAATATCTCCTTCAATTTTTTCAAAATATGTGACGGAACATTCTCGTGTCGAGTTTTTGCATAAATCGTCAACATCCAAAACTCATTCGGTTCAAAACGAACATAGTAAATGACACGTACACCGCCGCTTTTTCCCCGTCCTCGCATTTTCCAGCGCAATTTTCGGACTCCGCCTGAACCTGAAACTAAATCTCCTGCAAGCGGTTGGGCCAGCAAAAACTGCTGTAGCTCAGCATATTCATCATCAGATAAATATTTTGGAAGCCAGTTTTCAAAACTGGATGTCTCTATAAAAGTGAACATTGTCTAACTATACGGCATTGCCGGATAGTGTCAAGTGACAATATTTTTCTAAGATTTTATCTTAAAGCACCAGGCAGGATTGAACTCCGGAACCATGACCAGGCGATTGTACCGGTGGCCAGATTTCCCAGCGCGATGCCGATAAAAAAGCCGGTTGTGCCCCAAATTTGTGATCCCAAATAAACAAGTGGAATGAGGAAGAGAAAGAGCCGCATAATATTGATAGAGGTTGAGTGGAAAGGTCGGTGAAGCGCATTGCATGAGGCACTGACCAATTGTGAAATTCCATGAAAGCCAAAGCCAAAAGGTACGATCCAGAAAAATTGCTGTATTAAATCCTGAATTTCCGGATCATCTGAAAATGCCCAGGCAATACCACCGGAAAATAACGCCAGGAATGCCCACGCAGTAACGCCCCAAATCAGTGCAAAGCGTAGCACAAACCGGCTTGCGGTCTTAATTCTGTCGAAATTTTTTGCTCCGTAATTTTGGCCTATGAATGGAATTATCACCGATGAAAGAGCCATTGAGCCAATCATCGCCAACGATTCTATCCGTGAGCCCACCCCAAAAGCCGCGACCGTTGCGTCACCAAGATCTGCCGCAATCCGGGTTAAGACTGCATTAGAGACAGGAAATAAAAGCTGGGTTAACATCGCAGGAATTCCGATATAAAGCAGTGCTTTCCAGGAACTCAGAATTCCAGCAATTCCCGGCCAGTTTGCGGTCAACATCCGATCCCGTTTTCCAAGCATCCATAAACCCACAATCATGATACTGATATAAGAAATTACGGTGGCAATTGCTGCTCCCTCAATTCCCATTTCCGGAAATGGACCATAGCCAAAAATCAAAATTGGATCCAGTACAGCATTCACGACTGCGGCAATTACCATAATGATGCTAGGTGTTTTTGTATCGCCGGTTGCCCGGATCGCACTGTTTCCGACGATTGGGATTACCACAAAAACGACACCCATCAACCATGGAATCATGTATTCCTCAATCAGCGGAAGGGATTCATCAGTGGCTCCCATCAGCCTAAAAATTGCGTCAAGGTTAAGATAGCTCAATCCGGCTACTACCAGAATAATCAAAGCTACCAAAAGCAGACTGTCTGTAGTGAGGCGCTGTACTCGATGGTGATCACCTTCACCGATAGCACGTGAAATTACTGACGCGGCGCCAATTCCTATGCCAAAAGAAAAACTCATCAAAGTAAATGTAACCGGAAAAGTAAAACTGATGGCCACTAATTCCTTTACCCCGATCATGCTGATGTAAAAAGTGTCCACTAAATTTATGAGCAGAATGGAGATCAGACCAAAGATCATTGGAATTGCCAGACCAATCAAGTTAGGTCCCACTGGACCTTCGGTCATGCGATTTATACCAGACTTTTGTTTGGATGAATTAGCAGAAGGAGAGGATGTCAATAAAACCTGAATTATGATGATTGGGAAACACCTTTCTGCAGGCAGAGAGGAATTGGAATAATAGCACACTCTACTCTCAACTCACAAATTGATTTGTTTTTGAGCTAGCTATTTCAACACTTGAATTATCAAAGTGAAGCTGGAAACAGCTTGATTGCCGGGCATATCTGTGGGAATCTGGACAGCATAAATTGACTCAACATTTGTGATGGCTTAGTAAAAACTATTAAACTAATTATTTGTCATCTCGAACGAAGAGAGAGATCTTAATAATCAGTGTTTAACATAAAACAGATTTCTCGCTTTGTAAGCAATGACACCTTTTTATGACTTTTTACTGGTTCATCATTTGTAGCGCAAGAAAGCTTAATGACATCCACCAGCCTGAAAGAATCCGCTTCAGTACTTGAAACTCAAACTTACGATAGTTTGTTTGATGACCTTGCGCTGCGTCGTGAATTAAGCGCAAATCTGGTTGGATTCTGCCGTTATCTACGACAGCACGGACTTAGCACCGGCTTGGGAGAACAGATGGATGCCCTGCGTGCTTTGGAAGAGGTTGAACTTGAAAATCAAGCTGCTTTCAAAATGGCACTGCGTACAACTTTGGCCAAGAGTGTTGAGGAACAGGTGATTTTTGATGAACACTTCCATTCCTACTGGTACGTCTGGGAAAGTGCGGAAAATCTTCACGAGCGTTTCAAAGCTAAAAAAGAGGAACCTGTCGCTGTGGTAATTGATGCACGTCCGCAAAAACAGGCTTTTGTTTCAATCAGCGATTGGCTGGGAGGTGCGGAGACTGCGGAAGAAGAAAAAGAAGCTGCCGGTTACAGTCCTTTTGAAACCGATTCTGAGCGGGATTTCAGTACTTTTCAGGCAGAAGAGCTTACGGAAGTAATGCAGTTGATTAACGAAATAGGCAAGTCTCTGGCAACTCGTTTCAGTCGCCGGACGATGAATTCAAAACACCGTGGAAGTATTGATTTACGCCGCACAATGCGTTTGAGTTTACGCCGCGGAGGAGAGATTCTGGATTTAGCCCGACATCAACGCAGACGCCAGAGATTGAAATTGGTGCTGCTTTGTGATGTGAGCAAATCGATGGACCTTTACAGTCGTTTCCTGATCCAGTTCATTTACGCATTTCAGAGTGTTTACCGCAGGATCGAGACTTTCGTCTTCAGCACAGCTCTGCACCGCATTACGGAAACCTTGCGTAAAGAAGAATTACACAGCGCACTTGAAAAACTTTCCGGAACTGTTCCGGACTGGTCGGGCGGCACAAAAATCGGCGCTTCTCTGGAACAATTTGTCAGTCAGTACGGACTTAAACTGGTGGATTCCCAAACCGTTGTACTGATCATCAGTGACGGCTGGGACACGGGTGAAGTGGATTTGCTGGAAAACAGTATGCACTTTTTAAACAAACACGCGCGAAATGTAATTTGGCTCAATCCGCTCAAGGGAAGTTCCGGATATGAACCGACAACACGCGGAATGCAGGCGGCGTTACCTTATATTGATATTTTTGCTTCTGCTCATAATCTTAACAGTCTCAGAAAACTGGTACGTCAATTGAGCAGAATCCAGTCCGGACAAAGCAGCAGCTTGTCACTGGTGAGTTAAAACAGCCAGCGTTATTTTAATAATAATAACTAAATCTTAAACTCTTTTTTGAAAAACACCATGACCTTATACACACTCGATGAATCAACACCTGAATTTACGGAGACAACTTTCATTGCTCCGGACGCAAGTCTGATTGGTAAAGTCCGGATTGGAGCATATTCCTCAGTCTGGTTTAACGCAGTTCTCCGCGGAGATATGGCACACATCAGCATAGGCGACGAAACAAGTTTTCAGGATTTAAGCATGGGACACGCTGATCCGGGATTTCCACTGATAATTGGAAACCGGGTAACGGTAGGTCACCACTGTGTCATGCATGGTTGTGTGGTAGAAGACGATTGCCTGATCGGTATGGGTGCGATTTTGATGAATGGAGTTAAAATCGGCCGTGGCAGTATAGTTGGTGCAGGAGCAGTTTTGCTGGAAGGAATGGAGGTCCCTCCATTTTCGATGGTTGCTGGTTCTCCAGCAAAAGTCCGCAAAACTTATGAAGAAAACATTATAGAGAAAATCAAGGTAATGTCACAAATATATGTGAAACGCGCGATACGTTACCGTGAGCAAAATATAGGTGTTAATTTATGAAGGCTATGGCATTCACAGCTTGCTTTCATACGAAACAGTAATGCGTACTCATCAGATATTATTGAGGAAGTTGTAGCGCAACTAATTGATAATTAGCATCTTTTATAAAAATATTATTTCTTTACAAAAAAACTTGTTTTTGTACAACCCTTTGATAGAATGTCGCCACGGCGAAGTTGGTTTTGTCTGGGGGTAACCTTTTGAAACTATGCTCTGTTTTCATAATTGATAACTATGGAAACGGGTAGATGTGTGTTTCCTTAAGTGGCACCTCGTATAAGGTTTGAAAGATATTTTATTTCGAAAGAGAATTCTGCAGATAAAATGTTATTTCAAACTACATTTAGTCTCTATCATTCATTTTCAGGAGAGTGCAATGTTTAAATTATTAAGCAGAAAAATTCCTATATCATCAATTGTAGCTACTTCCTTTTTGGTGTTGCTTAGTTTCAGCACCTCAGCTTATGCGGGGGAGTTATTGGTCTATTCAAGCACAGATGCTGACAATCTGAAGTATTATATGGAGGAATTTCAGAAAGATAACCCTGGCATCAAAGTTAATGTTGTCCGTGAATCAACAGGAACCATGGCGGCAAAGTTGATGGCAGAAAAAGATAATCCACAAGCTGATTTCCTATTTGAAATGGCTGCCACAGTAGCCCTTAATATGGAAGCAGAGGGGATGTTCCATGAGTATACACCAAAGGGAATGGATAAAATTGATCAACGCTACGTGGATAAGACTGCGCCAGTGACTTGGGTTGGTAATTACGGCTGGGCGGGCTGCATTTGCTGGAACCGTATCGAAGCCGAAAGACTTGGACTGCCCAAACCAAAAACCTGGGCTGACCTAGCGAATCCGATCTATAAGGGTCAAATCTCTATGCCTAATCCCGCATCGTCAGGCACCGGTTACCTCGATGTTTCCAGTTGGATTCAGCTCATGGGTAAAGAAAAAGCATGGAAATACATGGATGCCCTGCATAAAAATGTTGCAGTATATACTCATTCAGGTTCCAAACCTTGCAAACAGGCTGGTTCCGGCGAATTCGCAATTGGTATTTCATGGCCTGGTCGGGCAATCAAAATCATCAAGGCCGGTGCACCGATTGACATGATCATCCCTGAAGAAGGTATCGGCTGGGAAATGCAGGTAGTTGCAATCATGTCCGGCACAGACAATCTGCCAGATGCAAAACGCCTGATGGACTGGACCTTAGGTAGGGGGATGTCCTTGTTTGGAGAACGGCAGTCTATTATCGCCGATCCTTCCAAAATCACAAAAGATCCAGATCTACCGGGTTTCTACGATGAAGTTCAGGCTAAACTGATAAATAACAATTTCGTTTGGGCTGCTGCCAATAAGACCCGCATAGTCGGTGAGTGGAAACAGCGTTACGACGGCAAAACGGAACCTAAAAAATAAACACTTTTTAGATTTTTGATGTTTTGTTTGACAATCATTAATAACTAATAAATTGGGCTGGGCATCCCTAATCATCAATTCTGCCCAACTCCCATCTAAACTCTTAGCACACATAAGATAAACCAGAAAATAGTGGACGTCAAATGAGCGGTTACAAATATTTTGTTTTATTGAAAGTAATATAATGACCGAAAAATCACGCCCCATTTTTCTATCAGTAGAAAACCTCAGCAAGAATTTTGGTTTATTTAAGGCTTTACAAGACATATCTATTGAGATTGAAGAAGGAGAATTTGCCTGTTTTTTGGGGCCTTCCGGTTGTGGCAAGACAACACTTTTACGCTGCATTGCAGGTTTGGAAACACAGTCTTCAGGAACCATTACCCAAAAGGAAATAGAAATTTCCTTGCTACCTCCATCAGCAAGGGATTTCGGTATTGTTTTCCAATCCTATGCTCTTTTTCCTAATTTGACAGTGTTTGCAAATATTTCTTATGGCCTGATCAATCATAAGTGGGAGAAAGATAAAATCACTTCAAGGGTCAACGAACTGCTTGATCTCGTAGGGTTGAAATCTCATACGGCAAAATACCCCGGACAGTTATCCGGTGGTGAGCAACAGCGTGTGGCTTTGGCAAGGGCTCTTGCAACATCTCCAGGATTACTCTTGCTCGATGAACCGTTATCGGCACTGGATGCTAAGGTACGGATTTATCTCAGAAAACAGATAAAAGATCTACACCGCAAGCTAGGAATCACAACGATCATGGTCACTCATGATCAAGAAGAAGCACAGTCAATGGCAGACAGAATTTTCGTCATGAAAGATGGTGAGGTCATTCAGTCCGGTAGTCCAAAGGAAATCTATGAAAAAGCAAATTCCCCTTTTATTGCAGATTTTATAGGAATAACTAATTTTATCGATGCGAGGATCTTGAAAAAAAACAAAGTAGCCTGTCATGCTTTTGAGGTGAATTGCAATACGGAAGATCTAAATTTGGATCTTCCTGTCAGGTTGGCTATCAGACCGGAATCCATCTACCTCAACCATGCAGTTTCAGATGTTGAAAATTGTGTAGGCGCAGTTATCATAGAAAATGAATTCCTTGGTTCGTTTCAAAGACTTTATGTCGAATCAACTTCTTTATCCAATGAATTACTGATGATTGATGTTGCTAGTAATTCACTTACAGAGATGGATTTAACACCTGGTTCACAAATCCATATAACACTTCCTCCGGATCAGATAAGAGTTTATCCCTGTGACTGATCTTTCCCTATTAAAAAAAATAAGACTACCGGAATTTAGAAGAAGCAAAGATCTAAGCGATCGGGTGGGTCAGTTCATGCTGGCATGCTATATTTTGTTCTTTTTGTTGTTTCTCGTCTTGCCACTTGGTACTTTAATTATAAAAAGCGTCCAAGATAAAAAAGGAAATTTCATAGGCTTAGATAATTATCTTCTTTACTTGCAGGAACCAGCACTTTTCCAATCTTTTTTTAACAGTTTATTCATTGCCATTGTTTCAACCATCATTGTTGTTATTTTAGCATTTTCATTTGCCTATGCTCTAACCAGAACATGCATACCGTTCAAGGGATTCTTTCGACTCGTTGCTCTAATTCCTTTGCTCAGTCCATCGATACTTGCGGCAATTGCTTTAGTCTATTGGTTTGGCAATAAGGGCCTCCTGAAGGCATTGCTTTTCGGCAGTTCGATTTACGGACCGATCGGGATCATTTTTGCTTCTGTATATTGGACTTTCCCACACGCATTGATGATCCTGAGCACATCTTTATCACTCTCAGATTCCCGTCTTTATGAAGCAGCGGAAGTTTTAAAGACATCTAGGTTGAGAGCGTTTCTAACCATTACCATTCCAGGTGCGCGTTATGGTATTATTAGCACTTCTTTTGTAATTTTCACACAGGTATTTACGGATTTTGGTGTGCCTAAAGTGATTGGCGGAAATTATAATATGCTGGCTACAGATATTTATAAAGAAGTCGTTGGTATGCAGAACTTTCAGATGGGGGCCGTTATCTCACTGGTTTTGTTATTACCGTCACTAATCGCCTTTTTCATTGACCAGTATTCAAGGAAAAAGCAGATCTCACTATTGACCTCACGTTCAGTAGTATTTAAACCAAAAAAGAGTTTTGGAGTTGATAACCTCATGTTGGGGTATTGTACCTTCATCACACTTATCATTCTGATGATGATTGGCATGGCGCAATTCGGGGCTCTCGTTAAGTTTTGGCCGTATGATCTCTCCTTTACTCTAAAGCACTATCAGTTTGAAGTGGCAGGCCTTGGTTGGGAATCATTTTACAATTCCATTCGTCTAGCCTTTTATACTGCTATTTTTGGAACAGTTATAATATTCATAGGTTCATATATTGTTGAAAAACTTAAATCCGATGAAAGGCTCCGCGGAATTCTTCAATTATTTACCCTAATGCCCATGTCTGTTCCAGGCCTGGTACTGGGACTGGCCTATATATTTTACTTTAACGCCAAAGACAATCCGATTAACTTTATCTATGCCACCATGACCATTCTGGTGATCAATACCATTGTCCATTTTTACACCGTTTCGCATCTCACGGGAGTTACCGCCTTGAAGCAAATGGATAAAGAGTTTGAGTCAGTTTCATTATCTCTCAAAATACCTTTATATAAAATGTTCTGGAAAGTAACATTGCCGGTTTGCCTGCCGACTATTTTTGATATTTCGATCTACCTTTTTGTAAACGCAATGACGACAGTATCCGGAGTGATTTTCCTATATACCTATAATACTACATTGGCTTCAGTGTCTGCGATTCATCTCGATGAACAAGGTGATGTCGCAGCAGCAGCAGCAATGGCAATGTTAATAGTCTATGTTTCTGTACTGGTCCGCATCATTCACTCAGTTTTCACCAAAGGTGTTTTGCGAAGGACTCAAGCATGGCGACACGATTCTCCTAATGCTGTAAACGATTTAACAAAAGCATGACTTCCACTAAATTTGATTTTGTATCGCTCCCCAATTCCACTGGAAAACTCTTTATAACTTGTTTCCCAGGGCTCAATGTAGAGAAGGTCTTTGACCTCGATATTCTTCAAAGCACTTTCACAAACTTGGCAGGATTAGGCTGTACCGCGATTGTTTCTCTAGTTGAAGATAAAGAGTTTGAGGAAATTTGTGGCAAAGAGATTTTTCTTGAGCAGGTCAGAATACATGATTTCCAATGGCATCATCTACCGGTAGTTGATTATAAGGTGCCGGAGACAGAGTTTTTTCTAAATTGGGGGCGTGTTTGTCGCGAACTTAAGCAGGAGCTTCAGAGAGGGAACAGTATCGGTTTGCACTGTAAAGGTGGAATTGGTCGTTCTGGAACAGTTGCAGCAATGCTACTCGTTGAATATGGTATAGAAAATTCAGAAGCTGTCCAGCAGGTTAGGCAAAAAAGAAAAGGTGCCATAGAGAACCAGCTTCAGGAAGATTTCGTCCTGACTTTCAATACCGAATAAGGTTCCTTGTACAACTTTGAACCGAAACTCGCCTTGACTAATAAGTTCAACCACAGAAAAACTCGTCGATATTTTTATTGCTGCATGAATAGCAAATTTTGAAATGTTGTCTTACAGAAGTCATTCACAGGAAAACACGATTCGGTTTTTGAATTTTTGTTGATGATAGTACTGATCAAGACGATTATCTGCTGTATATCCTACAATGGTAAGTGGATGAAAACAGATTATAACTACTCTAAAATTAGGTTTTAGATGATTTCTGATTCTATATCCGACTCTAAAAAAGTAAATATCATCGGCTCAGGCATTGTTGGTTTGTGTTGCGCTCTTCACCTCCAGCGTGACGGCTGGGAGGTGACTATCATAGATAAAGTCGGTCCAGGAGAATCTTGTTCTTATGGTCATGCTGGAGTACTCTCAGAAACTTCAGCACTGCCGAATGCGATGCAGGGAGTGATTTCGAAAGTTCCCAAATGGTTGCTTGACCCAGAAGGACCACTTTACATCCGGATGAGGTATTTACCTCATCTTTTACCATGGCTACTGCGTTTCGTCAAAGCAGGTACCGCAAGCGAGTCTGAAAATACTGTAAGAAGTCTTCTTGACCTCAATGCGGGTACAGTTGAAAAATATCAGAACTTAATAAATAGTTCTCAAGTCGGAAGTTTGATTAGACCTTCAGGGTATTTGAACGTCTATCAAAGCGAATCTTCATACAAACATGCTTCCACTGGCTGGGAATTATTGCAGAAACACGGTGCGCAGTTGAGAATGCTTAGCGGTGGAGAATTACATGAGTTGGAGCCAATGCTTGCCCCTTCTTATATTCGAGCAGTAATGATCGAGAATCAAGGCTATGCAACAAATCCTTATCGACTGGCGCAGGTCTTGAGCGAGCAGTTTTCTCAAGCTGGTGGAGTTTTTTTGCGAAGAGAAGTTAGAGAAGTACGTATATCAGCAGATGGAAATGTGAGGCTGAATTTAGACATTGGTTATGTTGAGACCGGGAAGCTTGTGGTGGCTGCTGGTGCGTGGTCCCACCAAATTACAGCCCAACTAGGAGTCCACATTCCTTTGGAGACAGAACGCGGCTATCATGTCACGCTCGCTCAGCCAGAGGTGCAGCCCAGACATGTAATAATGGAAGCGGAACATAAATTTGTGGCTACTCCAATGGAAATGGGAATACGGTTTGCCGGAACAGCAGAATTCGCAGGTTTAATGGCATCTCCTAACTACGAGCGTGCCGATATTTTATTGCGTTTAGGTAAGCGTATGTTTCCGGGGCTTTCCGGAACTGAAAAAACAGAATGGATGGGACACCGCCCAAGTCTACCGGATTCACGTCCAGTAATCGGTAAATGTCCAGATGCACCCAATGTCTTGTTTGCATTTGGACATGGTCATCGGGGACTGATCGGTGCTCCAATGACAGGAGAAATTATTACTGACCTGATGGCAAATCGTCAACCCAAAATCGATATCGCCCCATTTCGTCCAGAACGTTTCTAGTACAGTGTCAAGATTATCATGAGATGCTTTTATCTTGACGCTGGTTGAGCGGAGTAGAAACCAATATCACACCTGAAAGCGCCCTTCGACACCGCTCAGGGAACGCTTTATCCTAGTATTTTAAGCTAGACGCTATACTAGTTTAAGATCTAACTACAGTATCAGGCCGCAATTTCACTGGATTCACGTGCATCTAGTATCGCGACAAATGCAGTTTGGAGTTCAGTTGGAGTGAGTTCTTCGAGTTCAGTATGTTCACTTTTCAAGGTGCTGTTGATAAACTGGAGTTGTGGTTCTTTAGAGACATAACCTAATTGATTCAATTGTTGGTCTAATGTTTCGAACACTCTCGAACGCAGTTGTTCATTAGTTTTTACATCCTGTTCAAGAATACGCTGTCCATGAAAGTTAGTAGTGT
>Ga0233442_1002360_pt1 | contig 12705 bp, 12 predicted proteins | sample SI_123_September_3_FD_182789 | JGI IMG/M metagenome (GOLD analysis project Ga0233442, IMG submission 182789) | Seawater microbial communities from Saanich Inlet, British Columbia, Canada - SI_123_September2016_150_MG | ecosystem: Environmental > Aquatic > Marine > Inlet | place: Canada: British... | reverse complement strand
ATTTGATGCTTATAAGTCAGCTCAACATATGCAAAATTATGTTGAAAAGGTAATTGTTGGTTATGGTAGTAAGTATGTGATTAATTTTGTTTAGTTACTTATTACCTATTTTAAGTTCAACTTTTTTCTCTTTTAAAGAGATTTCCTCTTTGTGGGATTGAGCATATAAATTCATATCGGAATGTATAATTTTCATTTTGTATCCTTTTACAAGAAGTTTAATCATAAATCTACGTAATATAAATCGGTAAAAAGTAAATATGCTATAATTTATTTATGATAAAAAAAGAAAAATTACTTATTATTGGTGCGGGGGGTCATGCAAAATCTTGTATTGACGTCATTGAAAAAGAGAACCGTTTTGAAATTATTGGAATTGTGGATGATAATCCTGAACTTTTAAACACCTCAATTTTAGGCTACACAGTTATTGGAACTGATTCTAATTTAGAAGAAATTTTCACATATTGTACTCATGCTTTTATTGGTGTAGGCCAAATCAAAACACCTAATATTAGAAAAAAAATATATACACGATTAAAAGATATTGGGTTTACCCTGCCTAGCATCATTTCACCTCTTGCTTATGTCTCAAAACATGCTATTCTAGGGGAAAGTAATATCATTATGCATCACGCTATTGTTAATGCGTGTGCGACTATTGGCGATAACAATATTATTAATACCAAAGCCTTAGTAGAACATGATGTTATTGTAGACAATCATTGCCATCTTTCAACAGCTTCTATTTTAAACGGAGGTGTTCATATAAAAAGTGGTACATTTTTTGGAAGTGGTGCGGTTTCTAAAGAGTATGTTTCTTCAAATGAAAATGATTTTATAAAAGCGAATAGTCTGTTTTTAGGAAGATAATTGTAGAAAGGTTGTTGTTAAAAAGAAGTAAGTAGTAAAAGTAAAACGCAACTCAAAAGAGTTGCATCAAACTAGCAAGAAGTAACGTTTTCTGCTTGAGGACCTTTTTGACCTTCACCAAGTTCGTAAGTAACTTTTTGACCGTCAGCTAAAGATACACGACCTTGACCTGAGTTGTTTACTTGACGAAAATGTACGAATACATCGCTTCCACCATTGTCTTGCTCAATAAATCCGTAACCTTTTTCGTCATTGAACCATTTAACTGTTCCGTTTTGTAATTCTGCCATTTTAGAGCCTTTTTTATTATAATATTTCACTTTTTACCTTTTCAGATAAATAAGCGGAGTCGAAATTTGGAGAGTCTTCAGGTCTAGCAGAGTTTTAAAAATTTTAAAAGTTCCTATTACACACTAAAGATGAACTCGAGCCTCATCTTTCATCGAGGGTATTATACCATTTTTTTTACTTAAATTAATATAAACAGGGCCAGATATTAAAAATTATTTTTATTTATTCCCATTTATAAACATAAAGATACGTTTTTCTAGCCAATATTCAGGTTTAAATAGGCTACCAGAAATAAATCCTACATGTCCACCATAATCAGAAATTTCTAAAATAACACTATTTGAAACTTCTTTTTGAGTAGGAATAACCTCCGAAGTCATAAAAGGATCGTCTTTAGCATGAATAATTAGCGTAGGAATACTAATATTTTTCAAATACTGTTTTGCACTACATTTTGAATAATAGTCATCTACTGACTTAAATCCATGAATAGGAGCGGTGTAATAGTCATCGATTTCCCAGAATGTTTTAATCTTTTTTACTTTTTGTAAGCTAAGAGAAATTATTTTCTCTATGTCATGCTTTATATAGCGTTGAGACAGCTTCTCTTTGAGTTCTTTTATCAGCAGGTATTGATATAACTTTGAAAAACCACTATTCATTTGAGTAGCACAAATATCTAGTTGCAAAGGAGCAGAAACAGCGATGGCTGCTTTTAAGACCGAATGTGTCCCCTCTTCTGCTACCATTTTCAATAGCATATTTCCACCAAGGGAAAACCCTACAGCATATAAAGGTGCCTGAGGATATTTATTGTTTAAGTAACTTATCCATGCTAGAGCATCAGCTGAGTCACCACTATGATAAGCCCTAGCAAGACGATTTATTCTACCTGAGCACCCTCTAAAGTGCATAATAACAGTATCATAATTTTCTGCATCAAAATAGTTCATCATCCCTTGAATATAGGCTGATTTGAAAGAACCCTCAAGTCCGTGAAAAAGTATCATGATAGGTTTATTACTTGTAATTTTAGGTTTAGCATGATGCCAAAAAATGTCTACAAAATCCCCATCTTCTAATTCAAAAACCTCTTTTTCAATGTGCGGTCGTTTAGGTCGTCTAAAGATAGGTGCAAACAGAGTTTGTAGATGTTGATTTTTAAGTCCCCATGCCGGTAGAAATTTTATTGTATTCATAGTCATATACTACTATAATTTGAAAAACATTTAAAAGGCTACTCATTATGTATGAAATTATTCATCTCATTCACATTTACTCTATTTTTATTTACGGAGGATTTCTTTTTGTTGATAATCTTTTTTTAGCCAAAATGAAACAATCCCTCAGTGAAGAAGAGCATAAAAAAGCCCGTGAAGCGATTATGATTCATGTGCGTAAAGTTGTCCCTTATGCGTTAATGACAGCAGTTGTTACGGGAATGTATCTCTTTAGCCAAGTATTTGGAAAAATTTCTACAGAAGGACTTTCAACATTTCAGATGTTACTTTCACTCAAAGCCTTTTTAGGATTATGGCTAGGACTACGAGGAGTAAACCAAAAGTTTTTTGGTATTCAACCCTGGCTTTTTAAAAGCCACCTTTTCCCTTTTAGTTTAGTACTTATCATGATACTTTTATCTCAAGTGATGTTTTGGTTTTAGGCGTTTGTAAACTGATACATCATTAGTGAAGCTGCGACACCTACGTTAAAGCTATTTACACCACTTTGCATGGGAATGGTAACGACATCATCACAAACATCTAAAATATTTTGAGCAATACCTTTACCCTCATGCCCCATTAATATCACCCATTTTTGAGGGACTTTTACTTGTGGTAACATAATAGAATTTTCACTAACCTCTGCCGCAAAAATTTTATATCCTCTATTTTGTAAAGCTTTTATTGTTTCACATATATCCTGATAGATATGTGTCTTTAACATACTAACATGTCCCATAGAGACACGTAATGCCCGTCTACTATAAGGATGGGGAGACGTTGCAGGAGTTAAATAAGAGTTCACCCCAAAAGCTGCTGCACTTCTAGCAATAGATCCTACATTTTCCGTCGAAGTAATGGTATCAAGCATAATAATTTTATCATCAAGTTCATCAAGAGAAAAAGATGCTGGACGAATGCCATGCATCATCACATTGTGATGAAGTTTATGTCCAATCAATGTCTGCATTAACTCTTTAGAGGCACAATAAAAAGTAATCTCACCTCGATTTTCTAAAAGACTTTTATTATCATGATAATACTCAGGTGTTGCCAAAATACTTTTTACTTCAATATCTGTTTGGAGAAGTAAGTTTACTACTTTAGGACTATCGGCAATAAAACTATTGTCTTTTGTAAAGGCATTGTCACGAAGTTTGGAGTAGATTTGGAGTTGAGAAAGAGTAAAGTCTGTAATATCAATTAAATTCATGCTCAAATTCTAACTAAAATTTAGGCATAAAAAAAGGCTCTCTTTTTAAAGAGAGCCTTAATGTCTATCTATAGTATGTTATTGAAAATTACTATTGTAATAATCTAAGAACATTTTGTTGCATAGAGTTTGCTTGAGACATTGCATAACTACCTGATTGAGCAAGGATGTTCAATCTTGAGAAGTTTGCAGACTCCGCAGCAAAGTCAACATCACGAATTTGTGATTCTGCAGCTTTTACATTTACTTGTGTTACTGAAATATTATTAATAGTAACATTAAGTTCATTTTGAACCGAACCTAAATTCGCACGAGTTGAATCAAGATCAGAAATTGCTTTTTCTGTAATATTCATTGCAGCATTAGCACCTTCACGAGATAACATCATACCTACTGAACCATCAGCATTTACAGTTGATGAGATATCACTAAGATTTTGATTTTTACTTGTACTTAATGAACCAATGGCATTATCGTCAGTTGATGTTAATGAACTGTTTGTAAAGTTTTCTGATGAAAGTTTAATTTCACCCGATGTTAATTTAGTAACACTTAAGGTACCGGTTTCAACACCATCTGCAATACCAGAAACATTTGAGAATCCTTCAAGTGCCATGGCACGACCATCAGTTTCTAATTTAAGAACACCGTTGTCAATTGAAGCAGAAACACCTGTTGCATCTTTTTTAGCATTAATCGCATCAACTAAACGTCCGTCAGTATCACCTTCAAGAAGAGATTCCCCTGCAGTAATAATCGTTTCACCATTAATTTTCATATCAAAATCTAATGATCCACCACGAACTTTTCTATCACCCGTAGATTCAACCGTAGCAGTTGCTTTAACACCTGTTGAATCAGTAATTTGATTAATAAGCTCAGCAACACGTCCAAGACCTGTGTTTGCACGTCCTACACCTGAAGAATCTGTCATTTGAACACCATCTAGCTTAGTTGTACCTACAGTAAATTGTGCATAATCTTCAACTGTCATGGCATCACCAAGAGTCTCTGATTTAATCACTTCAAGTTTATTACCTGTAGTAATTGCTGTTGTTAATGCTGTTGTACCGCCCGTACTTACTTGACCAAAAGACACAGTTCCTAAAGACGTTTGAACATTGGTTACTAATGCAGTCTGTACATTACCCGTTGATGAAGTAAACCGAACAATATCACCTTTTGCAAGACCTGACGCTTCAATTTGAGAATTAGTCATACTAAGAGAAGTTGTTGTACCCGTGTTAAATTTAACACCTGCAAAATCTTCTGCTGTACTTACTACAGATACCGATGTACCTGCAGAAAGTGACTGTGAAAGACCAGAAGTTAACTCAATATTACCCAGTGAGTTTACATAATCAACAGTATATGTTGTTGCATCACCTTCAAATTGAATTTTATCACCTTTTCCTAAACCATCAATATTACTTGCTGCTAAAGAGAAAGATACTGTTGTAGCACCGGCTGCAGTATTAACTTGTGTCGTTAAGTTAGGATCAAGAGTACGAGAACTTTTTACCGTAAATGAAGCTACACTAAGTGCACCACCTGAAGTAATTGTTGTCCCACCAAATGAGATTGCTCCACTTGAACCAATTTGGTTAATGGTTACATCTTGTGTTGTACCAAATGAGTTAGAGAAAGTAAGAACATCACCAACTGCTAAACCCTGAAGCTTATTAACTGTATTACCAGCTCCAACACCAAAAGACGTAGCAGCATCGGCAACAGCAAGTGTTAATGTTACATTAACAACCTCTTGTTTATAAGAAGATACTTCAAAATTTGCACCCGCTAAAACATCTTGTTCTAATGGAGATGTTAAGGTAATTGTTCCTGACGATGTTTCAACATTATCAATTGAATACTGAGCATTTGAACCCTCAAATGAGATAACATCACCCGCTGCTAAACCTTCAATACCACCAAGAAGTGATGCACCAACAGAAACAGTTGTTGAACCTGTTAATGCAGTAACATTTACATTTGCCGTATTACCAAGTTGAATATTTTGATCTGCAGTTTGAACTTTACCAATAGCCGCAGCTTCAGTATTGTTAATAGATGCTTTAATAGTTTGGTTTGAATATGCACCAATTTGAAACTCTTTATTTTCAAAGTTACCCGAAAGTAATGTTTGTCCATTATAAGAAGTAGTTTGTGCAATATTATTTAACTCTTCTAAAAGACGATTAACATCTTTTTGAATCGCTTCACGTGAACCTGAAGATTGTGTATCTGAAGAGGCTTGAATAGCTTTCGTTTTGATAGTATCAAGAATTTTTAGTTGCTCATCCATTGCTTTATCAGCAATTTGAATAACACCAACTGCATCATTAGCATTTGAGATAGCTTGACCAAGTGAGTTAGCTTGAGAACGAAGTGAATCCGCAATAACCATACCCGAAGCATCATCTGCCGCTTTATTGATACGAAGACCCGAAGATAATTTTTCTAACGAATTATCTAACCCGCGGTTTGTCATTTGTGCATTTGTGTGTGCACTCATTGCCGCAATATTTGTATTTACTCTAAAACCCATAATAAATCCTTTTAGGGTGAGCTAAAAGCTCAATAATAATTTCAACTTCCTTGTTGATTTAAATAGTATCGACTACTCTATAAAAAAGTTTAGCAAATTTGTAATTCTTTGTCTATTTATGTAAAATTCTACTATTAACTCTCCAAAATGGAATAAACTCATGAATATAGAACATCATCTAATTGAAAACCCTCATCCTTTAGAAGTAAACATAAAGAGGCTACCTCTTAGTTACGAGATAAGCTACAATCAACTTAATAAAAACACAAAACCTGTTTTTGTTATTCACGGCTATGGAATGTATGTTGAAGATGAATACATGAAAAGTATTGGAGAAACACTCTGTAAAGATAATAATGTTGCCATTATTACCCTCAACTATGTGGGTACTTTTATGAAAAGAAGTAATATTATTAAAAATAAATATCCTTATGTCAATGAAAAAAACGAATTTTTATCTCAAGAGAGTGAAGAGTATTTAATCAAAGTTATTGACTCTATAAAAGAAGCACCCGAACACTACACAAAATATCTCAAAGAAATGGGCTATCTAGAAGACGTAGCAGATATGCGATGTGCTATTAAAGCACTTACACTGTTAAAGCAAAAAATTCTACAAAAAAGAGTTGATGCTCTTCATGTTCAAGAACGACTTTTTGAGCTAAACTTCAAAAAATCTCTTATTCCTCTTCGGCATTCCGTAGAAGGTGATCATCAAGATTTTGGTTTTATACAAGCTATTGATATTTTAACTGTTTTTGCAGATATTAAGAACAGTGAAACGTTCGAAAATATTTCATGGCACTTGGCTTCTATAGTAGGTTCATCTCATGGTGGTTATTTAGCTTCTATGTGTAATAAACTTGCACCTAATACTTTTAGTAGCGTTGTGGATTCTTGTGGATGGTTAGAACCAACTAATGATGTAAGTGACATTGCATTTACTTCAGGTTTTGGAGGAATGGGATTTGCTTCTTATGAAGAGAACTATTGGAGTGATGATGAAAAGCATGAAAACTTCTTCTCTAAAAATAATTTTGAAATTCGAAAACTAGATAAAATTGAACATCTCAGAGCATTTAAGAAACAGCAAATAAAAGCTAATAACTACTTTTGTATCCATACCAGTAATGATACTCTTATACCTATCGCATCAAAAGATAGTTTTATTCAATTATGTCACAATAATAATATTCCGGTTGACTACCTTAGACTTCAAAACAGCTCTCAACTAAGTAAAACCTTTAAGTCATTAGACCATGGAGCCAAAGCGAGTCTAAAAGGTTTGGTTTATGATTACATTTTAAATAACAACAAAACAGCTACCGCTATAGAAAAAAATGATTTTGAATTAAAAAGTGAAATTAACTACACATGTTCAGAGGGAATATACACCATTAGTTTTAAAGAGAAATATCCTAAAGTGACTTGGACTCCAAGCTCGTGATAAAAAAAATATGTATCGTAACAGGTACTCGAGCCGAATACGGTCTTTTTCACCCTATTATTAAACAGATAATTTCTAATTCTAACTTAGAACTTCAGCTCATTGTGACTACCATGCATTTAAAAGAAGAGTTTGGTTTTACCTACCAACAGATTCAAAACGATGCCTTAAAAGAGGGTTTTGAAATATCTATCATGATAGATAATTTAGTACAAGAGAATTCTAAAACAGACAACGCAAAGTCTACGGCAAATGTCATCTCTGAACTTAGTAATGCCTATGAAAATCTTCAACCTGATTGTGTCCTTCTTTTAGGTGACAGATTTGAGACTTTAGGGGCCGCTACAGCAGCACTTTTAATGCAAATTCCCATTGCACATATTCATGGTGGAGAGATTAGTGAAGGTGCCGTAGATGAGCAAATTCGCCATGCCATTACTAAAATGGCATCACTTCATTTTTGCTCCACAGAAATTTATAAAAACCGTATTATTCAGATGGGGGAGCAACCTAATAATGTTTTTAATGTTGGTGCACCTGGCATTGATAACATTTCAAATGGAAACTTTTCAACTGTTAGTGAAATAAGTAAATCTCTTCAATGGAATTTTGATAACCGTACCATACTGTTTACCTATCATTCAGAGACATTAAATGTTAAAAATTCTTATCATGATATTAGTTCTATATTAAAGATACTCAAAAATAGCAACTGTAAAGTACTCTTTACCTACGCTAATGCTGATGAAGGTGGCGATAGTATTAACAGTGAAATTGAAAAATTTGTGGCTACTGATTTAGAACGATATTGTGTTGTTAAGAGTTTAGGATTGCAACGATATTTAAGTGCAATGAAACATTGTAACTTTGTGATGGGCAATAGTTCAAGCGGTATTATTGAAGCGGCTTCTTTTCACAAGCCTGTTGTAAATATTGGAAATCGTCAAAAAGGACGACTTTGCGCAAAAAATGTATTGCATTGTACTGTTGAAAATCTTCCAAAAACTTTAGAACATGCCAATTCAGAGACATTCAAACACAAATGTCTCACCATTGCCAATATCTATGGTGACGGCAAAAGTGCCTCTAAAATCGCCTCTCTACTAGAAAATAGAAGTTTCACTGTAAAGAAGCAATTTTTTGATACTATTTCATCAAATAATTAAGGCCTACCACAATGATAAAACCTGAACTTAAAACATTAAGCCATTTAACACTAGACAATATTTTTATTGCGTCAAAAGTACCTTCTAAAAAAGTGATGATTATTCTTCATGGTCGAGGCGACTCTTCTGAAGGTTTTGTATCACTGCCCCCTTTTCTAAATATTGATGAAATGAATTATCTTCTTTTAGATGCTCCTTTTGAGTATTTTACAGGTCACTCATGGTATCAACTTCCACCCGATCAACTCCCTGGAATTGAATACTCTTCAAAACTTCTCACAGAAGTCCTTGACACTATTTTTGAACATCAATTTAATGCCAATGAAAGTTTTTTATTTGGTTTTTCACAAGGCTCACTCCTCACTTTTGAGTTTGGAGCACGTTATAACAAAGTGTTAGCAGGTTATATTGCGGTTAGTGGCTATATTTACGATGTAGAAAAGCTTTCAGAAGAGTTCAATAAAGATATTAATCAGAACAATTGGCTCTGTACTCACGGAACGTTTGATAATGTTTTACCTTTTAAAACTTCTCAAGAACAAGTGAAAGTTTTAAAAGATGCTGGATTTAACATTGAGTTTCATGCCTATGAGAAAGATCATAGTATTGATGCTGATGAAATTAAGATGATTGCGTCTTGGATTCAAAAACGACTGTAAAAATAAAATAAAAAGATTATCATGATAGAAAATACACAAGAACCAATACTATTTTTCCTACGCTCTTCTGAGCAATTTATCGTTGAAGAGATGCTGCACTTCGCCGCACGATTTGATGAAGAGAACAGAACACTTCAAGAGTTTCCTACACTTAACTGTTATCATGAACTTTATGGTTATAAAGAGGGCGATATTGGTGTTTATGTAATGATAGGGAGTGAAGCTGCCGGTGGTGCTTGGGTTCGTCTTGCAAAAGAAGGGCATGGTTTTGTTAATGAGACTACCCCTGAGCTCGTCATTGGGGTGAAACCACAATTCCGAAATAGAGGAGTAGGTACACTTTTAATGAACCAATTAATGTATGAAGTCGCTGGACTTTACCCACAAATGAGTCTTTGTGTTAGAAGTAGTAATCCCGTTGTTTCACTTTATACTCGTCTTGGTTTTACAGAGATTAAAGATACACGACGGACTACTCAAGATAGGGATTTAGAAGTTTTTACTATGCTAAAAGTTTTTACTACAGAAGAAAGAAAAAATAAATTTTTATAATTATGTTAAGATACTCTTTATAATTTAAATAAAGAGTCTTTATGAATGATATATTTTCAAAAAACTTAGAAGCGCTAGAGAGTAATTTCCCTGATTTGGTTAACAAATTAAAATCGTGTGAAGCCAATACAAAATTCGATATTTATAGCGGTGAAAACCCTATTGACCTTAATATTTTTGACAAAGAGAAGCAAACATTATTTTTTGACCATCCTGCTCAGTCTGTTACTCGAAAACTTGACACGCTATCAAAACTAGCCTACCAACCTTTTTTATATCTATATGGCGTTGCTAATGGTATTCTTTTAACATCACTCCTCACTTCAGAAAAATTACGGCGTCTTGTTGTTTTAGAACCAGAAATTGAACTTATTTACATATTCTTAAACCTCTTTGATGTCACCCAAGAAATAAATAGTAAAAAACTTACCATCATTCACCATACAAACTTTCTATTTCATGAAGCAGTTTCTTTAATTACCTTTGATAATGCTCGTGTTTATGCAAAAGTGTATCAACTTATTGAGAACTGTAACTATTACCATAAGTATCATGATGAGAATATTGCTGCTGTTAACAAACAATTTACTTCTGCTTTTCATCACGCTTATATGTTAGCGGGAAATGATATTGTAGATTCTATTGTAGGAGTAAAGCAGACAATTGCTTCTTTACCAATTATGATTTCTAGTCCCTCTTTATTAACACTCTCTAAAAATAAAAATACCGATATTGCCGTTATTGTAGCGACGGGACCAAGTTTAACCAAACAGATTCCTCTACTCAAGAAAATTGCTCCTTATGTAACTATTTTTGCTGTTGATGCATCACTGCCTATGTTAGAAAAAGAAGGTATTAAACCTGATGTTTGTACATCCATTGAACGTGTAGAAAGAACCTCAGAATTTTTCTTAAATACCAGTGCTGAGTTTAAAAAAGATATTATTTTTGCACTTGCTTCACTCCAACATGAAAAGACGTTTGAACGCACGGCAGAAGGAACTCAAGTTCTTATCCATAGACCATTTGATTATAATCGCTATTTTGAGCTTGACCAATCTGGATATATTGGTTCAGGTCAAAGTTGTGCTAATCTTGCTCATGAACTTATTTTTAATATGTATTATAAAACCTGTCTGTTAATTGGTCAAGATTTAGCATATGCTCGTGATGGAAAATCACATACTTCTGGACATATATTTGGAGATGATGAAATTACTGAATCGAAATATGGGTTTGAAGAAGTGGAAGCCTATGGAGGTGAAGGGTTAATTCGAACTACCTACATCTGGCGTTCATTTTTAAAATCGTATGAACAATCTGTTGCTCACTTTAATAAAACATGTCACGGAACAACAGTAAATTGTACTGAAGGTGGGGCAAGAATCACTGGGACGGTGGAGATGAGTTTTGAAGACGCTGTTGAAAAATATGTGAGTCAAGATGTTGTCAAAAAGCCTATTGAATTGGTATACCCAACAAAAGAAGAGAAAGAAAATGATCAAAAAAAGATTATTGAATTTTATGAAAAACTCAGAGATGAGACTATTAAAATAGAAAATATTTTAAATAAAACATTTTTAAAACTTGCTGATAAAATGCTACCTCTTGAACATGCTAATGAGGAAGAAGTTCTCAAAGCGTTTACTGAGGGAGATGTTATTACATTTTTAACTCAAATTAATGTGTCTAGAGATGCCGTCTTTAAAAGTAAAATATTTTCATCGTTTTATCATGACAGTGTACAGTCGGTATTAATTAATTCTGAATCGCAGATGGTGACGTATTCTAGTGCTGTTAATGAGACGCAAGAAGAGAAACATAAAAATACGGTTATGTGGATTATTGCTCACAAACAACTATTTTTTACTTTGTCAGGTCAGATTCATGGTATTTTTGAAAAAGTTGAAGAAGAATTTGAAAAGATTAAATGGAGATAATAGAATTAAATAAACTTTGAAAAAGTTTATTTAACACGCTTAAACTACTGAAGTAGTTTAAGTACGTTTTGTTGCATAGAGTTTGCTTGAGACATTGCATAACTACCCGACTGAGCTAAGATATTTAGCTTAGAGAAGTTTGCAGACTCAGAAGCAAAATCAACATCACGAATTTGTGATTCCGCAGCTTTTACATTTACCTGTGTTACTGAAATATTATTAATTGTAACCGTAAGTTCATTTTGAACCGAACCTAAATCCGCACGAGTTGAATCAAGGTCAGTAATTGCTTTTTCAACAATATTCATAGCAGCTTGAGACCCTTCAAAAGAGTTTAACATTCCCACCGAACCATCAGCATTTACAAATGAGCTAATATCACTTAATACTTGTGAAGAAGAGTCACCTAAACTGTCAATAGTATCTGCACTTTGAGACGTCAATGAACTGTTTGTATAGTTAATTGCAGAAACATTAATTTCACCTACAGAAGATTTAGCTAATGCTAACTTACCGGTTTCAACACCGTCTGGAATACCGGTAACATTTGAGAATCCTTCAAGTGCCATCGCACGACCATCTGATTCTAGTTTTAATGAACCATTTACAATAGTAGCACTTACTCCCGTAACCTCTTTTTTAGCATTAATTGCATCTAAAAGACGTGAATCAGTATCACCTTCAAGAAGAGATTCCCCTGCAGTAATAATCGTTTCACCATTAATTTTCATATCAAAATCTAATGATCCACCACGAACTTTTCTATCACCCGTAGATTCAACCGTAGCAGTTGCTT
>Ga0233442_1002358_pt1 | contig 12711 bp, 10 predicted proteins | sample SI_123_September_3_FD_182789 | JGI IMG/M metagenome (GOLD analysis project Ga0233442, IMG submission 182789) | Seawater microbial communities from Saanich Inlet, British Columbia, Canada - SI_123_September2016_150_MG | ecosystem: Environmental > Aquatic > Marine > Inlet | place: Canada: British... | reverse complement strand
CCACAAGAGCCTTGTCACTCTACAGAACTTGTAAAGTTTCGTAAGCGTATTGGTAAAGAGGGATTTGAATACATTTTTAAACTGAGTGTAGAGATGCATGGTGATGCTTCTGAAGAACCACAAATCAATTAACTACAATATCTTCAATAGCAACTTCACTTACTGAAATACTATATGTAGAAGCTGTACCTTCTACTACAGAAGAAGATCCGCTTAAGACAAGCGTAGCTGTTGTTAATTCAGGAATAGCATCCGGTTCTAAAATTGGTTCATTCGTTGGTTCTACCGTAGGCTCTGTAGTTGGTTCAGAAGATTCTTGAGATGGAGTCGTTCGTTGTGATGCTAAATTAGTTTCAACACTTCTATCTCCATTATTTGAACTAAAACCTGGAGCACTAGAAGTTCCACCTGCATCACGCAATGAACTTTGTATATTTCCTTCTGGATTTTGACGTTCATGAAAACCATCTAACTGAGCTTCTGAAGATACTATATCATCCTCTTCATCTGCTGCAGTTTCTATATCATCAATATTATCAGGGGCTCCAAATTGTGCTAAGAACTCTGAAAGTTCATCTTCTCCTGTTTGTACTTCATCTTCACTAAATGCAGTACCCCGCAATGAAGCATCAAAAAGTTGTGCTTCATTACCAGCTAAGACAATTTCATCTTCTCCATTTTCTAAGGTGACAACAATCATATCTTCATCGCCATTAGTATCAAGACCAACAACAACAACATCATCTTCATAAATCGGGTCACCCACATTAAGAGTACGCTCTTCCCCATCACCTGAACGTGCTATATAAGTTCCGCCATTAATTGCTTGTACATATCCAATAATCGTTGCCATAACATCCACCTTGAAGATAAATTTTTATTATCTACTATTGTAGTGTAGTTATGAAAAACTTTATAGTGTACCTGAGTACATAACTTTTATTTAATTAAGCTAGCTTACGATTTCTTGCTGCCAATAAAATAATTAAAAATACAATTGCATACGTTATCGGTACAAAATCAGGAACAGGAACTGGATCACCTTTTGCATAAGAGTGAAGTCCTGCTAAATAATAATTTACACCAAAATAGGTCATTAACACTGATGTAAATGCTAATAGAGAGATTACACTATAAATAAATGGTGAATATAACGCTTTAATAAAACGCAAATGTATTACTATTGCATACACTAAAATTGTCACTAATGCCCATGTCTCTTTTGGATCCCAGCCCCAATAACGTCCCCAACTTTCATTTGCCCAAACACCACCTAAAAAGTTACCAACTGTTAACATAACAAGACCAATCATTAAACTCATTTCATTAATAGCATTAAGTTCTTTTATTGACAATGAAATTTGTTTTTCATTTTTTTCATTTTTAATTATAAAAAGTATCAATGTTATAAATCCAAGAAGTGCCCCAAGTCCAAGTGGTCCATAACTTGCAGTAATCATAGACACATGAATACTTAACCAATACGATTGTAACACTGGAACTAAATTAGTCACTTGTGGATCCATCCAGTTAAGGTGTGCAACAAATAAAATAAGACCTGATAAAACTCCTGTTGATGCTAAAGTAATTGATGATGTTTTAGAAAAAATATACCCAGAAAATAGAGTTGCCCAACCAATATAAACCATCGATTCATAACCATTTGACCACGGTGCATGTCCTGAAATATACCAACGAACTACCAATCCAACAGTATGTGCAATAAAGAAAAGAACCATTAGTGAAAAGGCTACTTTAGTTGCTAAATCAATTTTTAGTTTTGGATTAACAATTTTTGCGAATGATAAGAAGAGCAATATAAAACCAACTAAAAAGTACAGAGGCCACAAACGTTCAAAAATATTAGCATGATTATAAAATCGTTCTAAATCAAGTTTCATTTGCGCAGGATAAACAGCACTTCCAACATTTTTTTGATGCACTGTAATATCAGCAAGAGCTTTATTTGCTTCACTCCAATCACCTGATGACAATGCTTTGTCGATGTTTGTAAAATAACCCACTGCTAAATTACGGACATCTGTCGCTTCATTAAGTTCAAAAGTCTGCATTGCTTCCACAATTGAAAACCATTTATTTCCACTGTCAAGAGGTTTTGGAAATATTTTTAAAAGTGCTCCTGAATAAACCATATAAGCTATATTTACACGCTCATCAACTTTTAATACTGCTTTATCAAATTTAGATCGTTTTCCTGGAGCTTTTCTTATCGCTTCATTTACTGCTGAAGCAAGTTTGTAACCTGACATTTCATCTGGATACTCAAAAAATTGTGTAAATGCACCGTATTTTTCTGATTCGCTGTTTCCCAAAATTGTATTAATCTCTTTGTGTGAAGTACGAATCATTTTAATCTCACGCCACGCTTCAGGACGTACAATCATTCCTAAAATAATTTGATTTGGGTTTAAACCTAAAATTTCATTTGAGCGATTTATTTTTTGAACAATTTCCAAATTTAAAGTATCTGCAGGTTTCATACGACCACTGCTATCTTGAATAACTAATTCTCCAAATTTATCTGCATGAGTTTTATCAAAAGCTAAAATTGTTTTTACTAAAGGATTTAGTTCATCAGCATGAATAGGTGTAATACTTAAAAATGATGCTACAAAAAGCGCTATAAAAGAGAGAACCTTTTGTCCTGCAGAAGCTTCTTTAGCTTTTTTCAATAAAATCATAAAACGTCCATTTTTCATAAAAAGAGCTCCATACATTCCAATAGCAAGTAGTAAGTACCCTAAATACGTTGGTAACGTTCCGGGATCATTATTTACTGATAAAATCGTTCCTAGTTCATCTTGATCATACGAGGACTGAAAGAATCTAAAGCCACGATGTTCTAATACATTATTCATAAAAATACGATGCTTTTCATGAATATTTTGTTCATTATCAATTAACATAACATCACTAGCAAATGATGAAGGTGAATTAGAACCTGGATAGCGATCTAAATCAAATTTTTCTAGTTTAAGTGAAAATGGAAGTGTTATTATTTTAGCACCATAACTTAGTAAAATTGTTTCTCCCGCTATCGTGTGGCTATACGTTTCACCAATAGCTCCATTACGACCAAAAAGTACTACTTCACTTTTTTCATTTTCTATGTCAAATTCTAAAACAAGAGCATCCGTGCCACTTTTATTCATCTGCATTGGAGATTTTTCTAAAGTACTCGATATTACTTTTTTTATAGCATGTGGCATAAACTCACGAATTACAAAACTACTATCATCTACTGTATATAAAATTCTCTGCTCTGCATCACGACTTAAAGACGCATTAAAAATACCACTACTTTGATCATTCATTTTTAAATATTGAATTTCATCGCTATGTTTCATCATTAACTTATCATCTTTTAAAAATAGATAAACTACTTTCTTATTCTTAGAATAAGTTTTTTCTATTACTTCAAAATCAATAATGAAGGTATCATTTTCAAAGAAATCACCGTGTAAAAGTTCAAGACGCTTTGAACCACGGTTTGAAGTTACCATCATTTTTGCTATGGCGCTGCCATCTTTGTTCTCTTCTAATGCATATACAGCATCAGGAATATATTGTTTAAGAGTCAATACAACATTTTTTCCATTTACAAGAAAACTATCATGATAACTATTGTCAGAGATTTTTGACATAATTAATGATTTTTCATAAACACTACTGTTTTGCGCTTCTATTTGTAAGTAAGTTTGTGCAGATGTCATACGATTTTCAGTCTCACCTTGACGAATATGCATAACTCCTTCATACCCTACATAACGGGTGACCGCAGCACCAATTAAAATAATTACAAAAGAGACATGGAAAAGAAGAACAAGAGGCTTCTTCATGTTATGCATTTTAAATTTAATCATATTTGATATTAAGTTTAGTATCAAAAATAGAAGTAAACCTTCAAACCAAGTAGCATTATAGACTTCAGCTTTTGCTGTTTGCGTACAAAAGTCGTTTTCAATAAAAGTAGCGTACCCTACTGATGCTGCAAAAATAAACATTAAAAGTGCCATTACTTTCATTGATGTTAATGTATTAAAAATTTGTTTCATTATTTTAGTTCTCCCCAGTTATTACCAATATTACATGATGCCTTAAGCGGAATATTAAGTTCAAAAATATTTTCCATTATCGTTTCAAATTTAGAACCTAATACTTCAGCTTCTGATGCATTAACTTCAAAAATCAGTTCATCATGAATTTGAAGAAGTACTTTTACATTCAAATTTTCATCTTGTATCACTTTCATAATTTTATTCATTGAAAGTTTAATTAGATCCGCAGCACTTCCTTGAAAAACTGTATTAACAGATTCACGCTCATAGGCTGCTTTTAACATTCCAGAAGCTTTTTCAAAATCAAAGTAACGTCGTCGATTTAGTAGCGTTTGAACATAACCATCCTCTTTTGCATTATCTACAATAGACCTAAAGTAATTTTTAACGGTAGGGAAACTCTCAAAGTATTTTTCAATAATTTCTTTAGCTTCTTTAGTTGAAATTCCTAAAGTGTCTGAAAGTTTTTTAGGACCCATGCCATATAAAAGACCAAAATTCACTGTTTTTGCCACAGAACGTTTAGAAGCAGCATCTTCTTCACCAAAAAGAGCTATTGCTGTTTGCATGTGTATATCTTTATCTTCTTTAAAAGCGTTAACTAACACACTATCTTGTGAGAAGTGCGCCAAAAGACGAAGTTCAATTTGTGAGTAATCGATACCAATAAGCTTTTTACCCTCACTCGCAACAAAGGCTTCTCTAATTTTAGCCCCCATTGTTGAACGAACAGGAATATTTTGTAAGTTAGGATTTTTAGAACTCAAACGACCTGTTGCCGTTCCAGTTTGAACAAACGAGGTATAAATACGACTCTTTTCGTCAGCCTGTGCTAATTTTAAAAGAGGGTCAATATAGGTTGAATATAGCTTATGCATTTCACGATACTTAAGTAAATATCCTATGATTTCATGCTCATGTTCTAAAGTATGTAATACTTTTTCATCAGTTGAATAACCCGTTTTTGTCTTTTTTATAACAGGAAGTTCTAAAGTCTCAAAAAGAACAACACCCAACTGTTTTGTAGAATTAATATTAAACTCACTACCAGCATGTTTATAAATATTTTGAGTAAGTTCATCTAAAAGTATGCGAACTTCTTCTTTAAAAGTACTCATAAACTCTTGATTAAGTTCAATACCTTCTTCTTCCATTTTAGTGAGTGTCATGACAAAAGGAAATTCAACATTAGTAGCTTCATCTATTAAATGTGAAGCATCTTGTAAACTCAACATTTCTGTTAATTTTTCATACAATTTGAAAGTAACCAATGCATCTTCTGCAGCATATTTAGCAGCATCTTCAATGTCTACAGAAGCAAAAGTTTCCCCTTTTTTTACCGTATCTTTAAAAGAAACCATAGTATGTTGAAAAAGAGCAAGTGATAGTTTGTCAAGAGAAAGAGCACTTTCAGGGTTAACTAACCATCCTAAAATCATTGTATCTGCGTAAATTTCCATATTGCTTTGGTTTAAAAATTTTTGAACAAAATGTAAATCAAATTTAATATTATGACCTATCACTTTTGATTCAAATATTTTTTTAAGTGCTATTTTCACTCCATTAGAAGAGACTTGTTCAGGAACTCCTAAATAGAAATGTGCAAATGGAACATAGTACGCTTTTTTATCCGTTGTAGCAAAACTAAATCCTACCATAGTGTCATCATGGTAACTTAAGCCTGTAGTTTCTGTGTCAAAAGCAATTAATGTGCTACTGTCAAATGTGCTTAAAACTTCGTTAAGACGCTTTTCATCTGTTATTAACTCAGTTTCAAAATCTAATTGTAACGACTTCACTTCTTCTTTAACACTCTCTTGTCTATGTTGACTCACTAAACCTTTTGCATGAATAACGCGAAGAACAGCGTTCATCTCATATTCAACTAAATCATCATAAATATTTAAGAAAGGATTATCGTCATGCATAACATAGTCTTCAAAATTAAAATCATCTTCAAAAATATCATTTTTTAATGTTACAAGTTGATGCGACATCCAAGCATCATCCTCTTTTTCACGTAATTTTTTTTGAACACCAGCAGGTTTAATTTCATCTAAACTAGCATAAACATTTTTGAGCGTATCAAATTCAGAAAGAAGTTTTTGAGCAGTAACTTTACCAACACCTTTAACACCAGGCACATTATCTGCACTGTCACCTATAAGTGCTTGATAATCTGTGAATTGGTCAGGTCGTATTCCATACTTATCAAGACAATATGTAGAATCAATCTCTTTACGTTTAATAGCATCTACTAATACAATTTTCCCATCATCAATCATCTGATAAAGATCTTTGTCATGAGAAACTATTCTTACATTAAGACCTTGTTTAACAGCTGTAGCCGCAGCAGACGCAATCATATCATCAGCTTCAAATCCAACTTGAGAGAGTGTTTTATATCCCATTTTCTCAATCCATTCAATAGCAATAGGAAGTTGCATGGTCAACTCTTCAGGTGGCGCTTGACGGTTTGCTTTGTAATTAGGATCAATCTCATTTCTAAAAGTAGGACCTTTAGTATCTAGTGCAAAAATAAGATAATCACTCGAGTGATCTTTTTGTAAAGTAGCAATAAAATTGGTAAAACCTGTTAAAAGACCAGTAGGAAAACCATTTTGATTACTTAGAGGGGGAAGTGCATAAAAGCTTCTAAAAAAGAAGCCAAAGGTATCTATAATTGTAACTGTTTTTGCCATACACTATGCCTTATCTAATTGCTGTATTGTGATGATAATATCTTCTATAATTCCACTATCACAGCCAAATTCTTTAATTTTAACTTGAGCCGATTCCATTGCTATATCACTAAAAGGAGCATGAACTGGAATTATTGTTTTTACAATATTTAACGTTTGAGCGTCTTGTTTAATACTTAAAGAGACCTCAGGAGGAATGGATGATGGATTATCCGAATATTTAATCATATCAATCATAGTTTGATCTAAATTCCAATGTTCAAAAATAGTTGATGTAAGATCTGCTGTTGTCATTTTCAGATATTGTTGCTCTAAAGAGATAACGTCACCACTACTTTTTAAATCTTCTAAAAATGCTTCTTCTTTACCTATAGACTTTAACTCCTGAGCAATAACAATTTTTCCCATCTCTTGTAAAAAAGAGGCTAAGAAAATAATATCTGCTTTTTCAGGAGCAATTTTTTTATACCATGCTACGGTAAACTTTGACTGTAATATTGATATTTCAGAAAATCTGTCATTACTAATACCATATGCTGCCATATCAATGTCCATAAGTTTTTTCATAGCATGCCCTAAAGCAATAGAACGTGTCATACTCATGCCAAATAAAGAGACAACTTGAGCAATATTTTTTATCTCACGAGAAAAATTATACAAAGGTGAATTTGCAGCTTTTAACAAGTCCGCAACAATCATAGGGTCCTTACTAATTATTTTAACTAAATCACCAATAGACGCGTCAGGATTTGCACTTAAACGCTGAATATCTAAAATTGTTTTAGGTAAAGGTGGTAATGATTTTATTGTTTGCATAATTTTATCTGACATGATTTTTCGCTTTCTAATTTATTTATTTTTTCAACTTATTTATTTTTTTTGATGAAGCTTCAACTCTTTTTCTAAATAAAGAGCAGTGTAACTTCCTGTTTGTTCATGTGTTGAGGCTAACTCTTCTGGTGTTCCTTCAGCAATAATCAAACCACCACCTGAGCCCCCTTCAGGACCCATATCTACAATATAATCTGCATTTTTAACCATATCAAGATTATGTTCAATAACTAAAACTGAATTTCCAAGCTCAACAAAATGATGTAAAACTTTAGTTAATCGATTGACATCGTCAAAGTGAAGTCCTGTTGTAGGTTCATCTAAAATGTATAACGTTTTTCCTGTATCTTTACGACTTAACTCTTTTGAGAGCTTAATTCGTTGTGCTTCTCCACCTGAAAGTGTTACTGCATTTTGTCCTAAAGTAATATAACCTAATCCAACATCATTTAAGGTTTGTAATTTAATTTTAATTTTAGGAATGGCTTCAAAAAATTTCAATGCTTCTTCAACACCCATGCTTAAAACATCAGCAATACTTTTTCCCTTATACATTACTTCTAAAGTTTGTGCATTATAGCGTTTACCATAACAGGTGTCACATTTCACCATAATATCAGGTAAGAAATGCATCTCAATTTTTATTTCACCTTCACCTTGACACTTCTCACAACGACCACCTTTAACGTTAAAGCTATAACGAGATGTAGTGTATCCCCTCATTTGAGACTCTTTTGTTTGTGAAAAAAGAGTACGAATTTCATCCATAACACCTGTATATGTTGCAGGATTTGATCGAGGTGTTCTTCCAATTGGACTTTGATCTAAATAAATAACTTTATCTAGCTTTTCTAAACCGTCTATAGTAACACCATTTATTTTTTTAACTTTACGTGCATGATTCAAAAGTTCACGTGCAGCAGGTAATAGCGTTTGTAAAATAAGTGAACTTTTTCCACTACCACTAACTCCAGTAACACAAACAAAATTATTAAGTGGTAATTTTACACTTAGATTACTAATGTTGTTTAAATTTACACCATTAATGCCAATCCACTCTTTTTGTTCACGTCGATAAAAGTACTCTATTTGTTTACGATTAGAGAGATATTCTGCGGTTAAAGTGTTTGCTTTTAACATCTGTTTCAATGTTCCTGCAAAAACTACTTCTCCACCAAATTTTCCTGCACCTGGACCAATATCAATAATGTAATCTGCATGTTCAATGGTCTCTTTATCATGTTCAACAACAATAACAGTATTCCCTTTTTCTTGCAACGAACGAAGAGTACGAATCAATTTCATTGTGTCACGTTCATGAAGTCCAATACTTGGTTCATCAAGAACATACATAACACCTGTTAAACCACTTCCAATTTGAGAAGCAATACGAATTCTTTGCGCTTCCCCACCACTAATAGTACGTGCGTCACGATTAAGTGTAATATACCCCAATCCAACATCATACAAAAAGAAAAGGCGCTCTCGAATTTCATTTATAATAGGTTCTGCAATCATACTTTTTTGTTTTCCTAAGTATGTAAATGTCTCACTATTGTTAAACCATTCATAACTTTTTTCTATTGGCATAGAAATCACATCTGAGATTTTGAACTTTGCTATATCAACAGCTAAACTCTCACGACGGAGTCTATTTGAATTACATATATTACATGTTTTTTCACTCATGTAATCCGCAAGTTCTTTTTCATCTTTGAACATATCATACGCAATTTTGGTAATACCCGGCCAAACACGTTTTATTTTATGCCCTTTCCAAACAAGTTCAACTTCATCAATTGCACCAAAAATAATAGCTTTCTTCTGATGTTCTTCAAGATCTGAAAAAGGTATTTTTGTTTTTATTTTCTGTGCTTTACAAAATGCTTCTAAAAATGTAAAGTAATAACTTTTATTCATACCGTAAATGATTTTAATGGCACCACTCTCAATGTTTAAATCATAATCAATAATTTTATCCATATCAAGGGCATAGCGAATACCTAAACCATCACATTCCGGACAAGCACCTTTAGGAGAGTTAAACGAAAAAGATAAAGGTTCTAAAGGTTCAAAACTCACTTTACAGTCAAAACATGCATTATGCTCACTATAGTGAATTAATTTTTCAGGTAAGTCTACCTCTTCATAATTTAAAACTTCTAATTCAACTTCACCAAAGCTATCTTTTAATGCTCGTTCTACATCTTGTGCAATACGGTCTTGGTTGTCTTCTTTAATTACAATTCTGTCAATAACAGCTTTGATAGTATGTTTTTTAGTTTTAGAGAGTTCTATTTCGTCATCCAAACGAACCATCACTCCATCAATCATTGCTCTTACATAACCTTTTTGTACAAGGTTTTCTAGTAAATCAGAAAAAGTACCTTTTTTATCTCTGATGAGTGGTGCTAAAATAACTACTTTTGAACCAATAGGAAGTTTAGCAACTTGTTCAATAATGTCAGATGCACTCATTTTTGAAATTGGTTTTTTACAAAGATGACAGTGTTGTTCGCCAACACGTGCATATAGAAGACGAAGGTAATCATATATCTCTGTAATGGTTCCTACAGTAGAACGTGGATTTTTAGAAGTTGTTTTTTGATCAATTGCAATTGCCGGTGTTAATCCCTCAATTTTATCAACATCAGGTTTTGCTATTCGGTCCAGAAATTGACGTGCATACGAAGACAAAGATTCAATATAACGACGTTGCCCTTCGGCATAAAGTGTATCAAACGCTAAAGTAGACTTACCACTTCCACTAAGTCCTGTACAAACTACAAGCTTATTTTTTGGAAGTGTTAATGAAATATTTTTTAAATTATTTTCTCGTGCACCTGTAACTACAATTTGATCTTTTTTCATAAAACCCTCTATTTATTTTTGTTAAAGCTATATTCTTCTACAAAACTTCTTTTACAAGACGAATAAAAAGATAAACAGCAACACCAAAATACATCAAAATAAGTAACTTTTTTTGAAGTTTTGAAGAAACTTTACCTTTTAAACGAATACCAATAGCGACACCAATAAGGGAGCCTGCACCAACTAAAATACCATGTTCATAATCAATACTTGAAGTTAAACTCAATCCCACAAGTCCTGAAACAGACGAAAAGACAACAAAAAACAACCCTGCTGAAATTGCTTTTTTTAGACTTACATGTAAAAATCCAACTAACAGAGGTACTAAAAGTACCGAACCACCAACTCCTATAGAAATTGAAAAAAAGCCAATCAAACTTCCAATAGCGAAAAGAAGAGTTTTAGATACCTCTTTTTCGACTTTCATTTCGTGAGTTGTCCAATAAAGACGTCCTAACGCAAAAAATACAAAAGCTAGAAAAAGAAACTCTAAAACAATACTATCAATGTAGTTCACAAAATAGGGACTTATTAAGGCCCCAAAAAACCCACCTACTCCAATAGGAAGAATAATCTTCATATCAAGTGAGCCATTTTTAAAGTTTAATATACTTCCATAAATGGAAGCAAAAACCATCTGAACAATTGAGATACCAATGGCAGCTTTCATCTCAAAGCCTAAAGATAAAAGAGTAGGAACAAGAACAATGCCCCCTCCAATACCAAAAAAACCAGCTAATATACCAACCACGACACCAACAAGAGGTAAAATGAGTGTTAAATCAACTATTATTTCATTAAAAAACATCTATTATTGCGCCTTACTTTGTAATGCTATTTTACCTTGCGCGATTATACTAAAAAATAACTTTTGATGAACTAATATTTTATTGCACCATAAATTTTGTAAAGTAAATTTCTAAAATATGCCCTTGATTAGACATTGCATTTATACTATCTTTTATCTCTTCTTTAATTCTTTTTTTACCTTCTGGAGTGGCAATTTGTGAAAAAGACTTAAGACTAAGTGCTTTTAAAACAGTATCTCGAACAACTGTGTTTTGAGCCATTAAAACTTCGGCAAAAGCTGCATCAGAAGCTTGAGCACTCATTGATACTATTACATATTTACCCGAGCCATCATTGTTCACCATATTAGCAGTAAAGTCACCTAAATGAACCATACTCCCATCTCTAAAATCAACTCGAATATCTTGTTGATATCCCATTCCAACTTTGGTTTGTTGAGGCTTATCAGATGCTTCAGGAGAAGAACTTCCTGATAACACAAAGACTAGAACACCTACTAAAACAATTAATAGAACTAAAACCGCTATAATTATGATTAATATTTTTTTATTCATGAAAATATTATATCAGATAAAAAATTTAAAACGCGTAAGAATAAATAAAACAGTGGAGCTAAAATGGATGAGATACCTGATGATGGGTTTAAGCTAGTAATATTTGGAGTCATTGCCCTTGTTTTCTTTTTTATATTAAAAAGTGAAAAAAAGAAAAAGTAACAACGACAATGAAGTTGAAATTTACTTTTTAACTTCTCTATCCAAATGCTTTTCAACAGAAGCAATTTTACTGTGCAAACGAGAACTGTGACCTTTTCTAATATCAAACTTTAAAAAGCTCGATACACGATTACAATCAGGTTCTAAAACTTTATAACAATCGCCTACTAATTTTAAAACTTCATCAATATTTTCGCCTTCTACAATAGTGCCCATAGGTGTTAACTGATAATCTAAACCTGACGTATCGATGACATCTAATACACGCGCTACAAATTCACTTTTACTTTCACCACGATCGGTGGGGAACATACTAAACTCTAATAAAACACTCATTTAAACCCTCATTTTAGGACTTTTGTCCGTTATTTTTTTTCTTTGTCCTGTTTTTGTTACAAGAAAACGTTACAAGGATTTTAGCAGATTATGATAAAATATTTAATCAAAAGAGAAAATAATTTTTGGTATCGTCGTAAAATTAAGAATTACCCAGAAATTATTTTTTCCCTAAAAACAAAAAATTATGATGTAGCAGTTTTAAGGCACTCATTTATAGACTTTAAAATTACCGACCTTATATAGTCAGTCCTGAAAAACCAAATAATCCCCTAAAACAAGGGCTTTAGAAGCACTTTAATAGTATAATTTCGACATACAAAAATAGCTCAAAAGCCTATAAGTTGTAAAAATCTTTAGAAAAGT
>Ga0233442_1002349_pt1 | contig 12747 bp, 13 predicted proteins | sample SI_123_September_3_FD_182789 | JGI IMG/M metagenome (GOLD analysis project Ga0233442, IMG submission 182789) | Seawater microbial communities from Saanich Inlet, British Columbia, Canada - SI_123_September2016_150_MG | ecosystem: Environmental > Aquatic > Marine > Inlet | place: Canada: British... | reverse complement strand
ACAAAATTCTTGTCCTATTTTAGGGGTTTGAAGTTTTTACGAGTGTTTTTATTGTTGAAATTATAGCTAATAATAGGCTTTAAAGTACTTAATCTAAGGAGTTGTTTTGTTTTTCAGGACTGACTAATTAGTATACCTTCTCTTTGTGTATTGCTAGTGAGGGGTAAAACAAGTAAACCATTTTTGTCAATTGACTTAAAAACTAAAATAGGTCTTGCTTTTACTTTTTTAAAATTGGAGTAAGCATATTAATAAAGTAGATATGACCTACCACTGAGAATAGTCCTCGTCTTCATCATCATAGTCATGGTTTGAGAGCCCTATGGAAATTTTACCGAAGTTGTCAATTTCATTGTCACTCCAGTAATCCCAATCCTCTGTACTCTCAATTGAGTTTTCAATAAATTTTTTATATTTTTCATAATCAATAACGACAACAAAAGGTTTATCTCTTTTAGTGATTAAAATATCGTCACGAAGTGCTTCTTGAAGTCTAACTGAATTCTGTTTTATTTCAGTTGCTGATATTGTATGCATAAATGTCCTTTTTGTATATTATAACTTTTTTAATAATATAAAGTCGTCAATTTTCATATTCTTGAAATTTTAAATAATATTAATAGAGTATACTATTTAACTCGCTGATACAATCAATACTTCACACTATATTTAATTTCAATAAAATCATTAGGAAATACGGTGGCTTGAGCATTTTCAAGTTTTATATGTTGTAATAAGGTACCAAATAAAGGCACACCACAACCCAGAAGTACAGGTGCTTGGGTTAATGTTATTTCATTAATAAGTTTTAAATTAAGAAAAGATGTAATTATCATTCCCCCATCTACGTAAGCGTGTTTGTACCCCTCAATTTCTAACTTCGCTATTAATGATGGTATGGGTCCGTTATGCAGTTCAATATGATTTTGTAAGTTTTTAGGTACCTCGTTAAGAGAATGACTTAGGGCAAAAATTTTAGTATTTTTATATGGCCATTGTTCTGGTGTCAAGTTAAAACTAGAAAGAACTTTTAAAAGCTTACGTCCAATAATCATACTATCTACTGTTTGAATATAATATTCAAAACATTTTTCAAACTGTTGATTTAAATCTGAATTTTTTTCTTTTTGAGATAGCGGTTTACCTACCGATTCTAACCATGAAACACTACCCTCTTGAGTGGCGATATAGCCATCAACACTTGGTGCAATAAAAATAGAACATTTCATAGGTGATTCCTAATTTTAAATAAGTTTGTAAAATATTATAGTAGTTAATAGAAAATAAGTTGTAAGATTTAAAAATTAGTAGGGGGAAATAAAAGGGGATAGAAAACAATTTAGAAGCCAAGAGGCTTCTAAAACTGTAAAGTTTTAAAAACTTACAGTGCAGCTTTTGCTTGTGCAGCTACAGCAGAAAATGCAGTTGCATCATTCATAGCCATATCAGCAAGGATTTTACGATCTAACTCGATACCAGCTTTGTTAAGACCGTTGATGAATGTTGAGTAGTTTAAATCATTTAAACGACAAGCAGCATTAATACGGATAATCCATAGACGACGGAACTCACGTTTCTTTTGTTTACGATCACGGAATGCATAAACTAAACTACGTTCTAATTGTTCTTTCGCTTTACGGAAGTGTTTACGACGACCGCTATAGAAACCCTTTGCTAACTTTAATACTCTTTTATGACGACGACGACGAACGACGCCTGTTTTTACTCTTGGCATTTTTTTCCTTTATCTTTACCATCAAACGCATTAATTGGTCTGAAGGTGCCACTCCATCTGTTATGCAAATAACAGTGTATGGACTTGCCCAAATTATGGGGATTAAAAGTCAAAATTTATAAGTTAATATAAATTTGTGACTAAGCGATCATTGCTTTGATGTTTTTTTCATCAACTTTAGCAACAGTTTTTGGCGTGTTTTGCTTACGACGAGTCGCTGCATCTTGCTTCGTTAGAATATGACTTCTAAAAGCTGTACCACGTTTGATGCTTCCATTCTTTTTCACTTTAAAACGCTTAGTAGCGCCTTTTACTGATTTCATTTTTGGCATAGGGTATCTCCTCTACTGATATTGCTCTAAAAAGAGTTTCGGAATTATACTAAAATTTTACTTAAATATCTATTTATTGTAATAGTTTTTTAGGCCATCTATCTTACGACCCATGTTGAGAAGAAGCATATCAGCTACAACTAAAGCTGCCATCGCTTCACAAACAACGCTTCCACGAATAGCAACACAGGGGTCATGACGACCTTTAAGTGAAAAATCTACCTCTTCGTCTTTAGAGGTAATAGTATGTTGTTCAATAAAAATAGAAGGAGTAGGTTTAAACGCAACACTTAAAGTGACATCTTGACCATTACTAATACCTCCTAGAATCCCCCCTGAATGGTTTGATTCAAAGCCTGAGTTACGGATTTCATCATTGTTTTGGCTTCCACGTTTTCGTGAACTTTCAATACCATCGCCAATTTCTACCGCTTTTACGGCATTAATACCCATCATCGCTTCAGCTAAAACGGCATCAAGTTTATGATACAAAGGTTCACCTAATCCAATTGGAAGATTTTTAATAATCACTATGGCGGTTCCCCCAACAGAATCATGTGCTGATTTTGCGTCTAAAATAGCATCTTTTTGAGCTTGTTCTACGCTATTATCTAAAGCATATATTTCACTACCAGCAACATTATCAAAATTAAGGTTTTGTGCTTGAATTCCTGAAATTTCACTAATTCCACTTTTAATATTAATGCCAAGTTGATTACACATCAGTTTTGCAATAGCTCCTGCAGCAACACGTGCAGCAGTTTCACGAGCAGACGAACGACCACCACCACGATAATCACGAAGACCATATTTATGAAAATAAGTAAAATCAGCATGTCCCGGTCTAAAGGTATCTTTGATATTAGTGTAGTCACGAGATTTTTGATTGGTGTTGTAAATTACCATCATTATAGGTGTTCCGGTTGATAGTGAAACATCCGAACCCTCATCTTGAAAGACGCCACTTAAAATCTCAACGGTATCCGCTTCTTTACGTGCGGTAGCATACTCATTTTGTCCTGGTTTTCGTCTGTCAAGCTGAGCTTGAATATAAGCTTCGTCAATTACTAATCCAGCAGGAACTCCATCAACTAAACATCCAATAGCTTTGCCATGAGACTCTCCAAATGTTGAAAAACTAAAACGTGCTCCAAATTGATTCATGATAACTCTGCTTTCAAAATTTTCATTGCTTCTTCAGCTGATGCTTGTTGCGCGACTTTTTTACTTTTACCATGGGCAGAAGCATACTCTTTTCCATTAATAGAAACGGAAATAATAAACTCTTTAAGGTGATCAGGTCCGCTAGACGAGACCATTTTATATTCAGGAGTTACTCCAAAATGTGCTTGGGTAATCTCTTGAAGTGTTGTTTTATAATCTTTAAACAAAGAATCCATTGAAATCTCTTTGTAGTTTTCATCAAGAAGTTTAAACATAATTATTTCAACTTGTTTTAGCCCATTTTCAAGATAAACGGCACCCATAATAGCTTCGAATGCATTGGAAAGTAAAGAGGGTTTTGTGCGACCTCCATTGTTCTCTTCGGCATTAGATAAAAAGATATGTTCCCCTAAGTTTAGTGCTAAAGCTAGTTTAGTAAACCCTTCTTCATTGACTAATGAAGCTCTCATCTTTGAAAGTTTTCCTTCATCAGATTTATTAAATCTGTGAAAAAGATACTCTCCGACCACAAGGTCAAGTACCGCATCTCCTAAAAACTCTAGACGCTCATTATTGTAGGGCTGTTTATAACTTTTATGAGTCAGCGCTTCAATAATAAGATCATTTTTCTCAAACTTATAGTTCAGACGTTGTTCTAATATTTTGATTGTTTGCATAATATTTCCTTTGTAAAATTTTAAAATGAGTAGTGTGACTCAAATTGTTTGGGTACTAAGGTGAACTCACATAAAATAGTATCAATTTCATGACAGTGAGGACATCGATGAAATATAAAAGGTGAAATTTCTTTACATGAGGTACATAGGTACTCAAATGTTAGTGTTGTATCATTTTGATTTTCGCTATGACAACTGTTCAATTGAATAAGGATGTTAAACTCAAAAACGGAACTAGAAGATGCCAACTCTATATAGTTTTTCGCTCCATAAAGTTCACGTAAATAGACACTATTTGAAATTATATCAAAATTACATGCTTCTTTATCGAGGTTCCATAGAATGTCACTAATACGTTCGAGTTCAGATAGGTCTACGTTTTCCCATGCTAACGTAGGATTATGTCTAAAGAGATAGGCAAAAATAAAGTAACTACTATTTTTTTCTCGATTATAAATCGCAAGGAGTTTTTCACATCGTTGAGGCATTGATACATCTAATTCTTGAGTGACTTTCATGGCTTCAATAGCATCTCTGTCTCGATTAACATTAATTCCTTGTGCTTGCATTGGTTCAATAACGTCGAGAGCATTTTGGTATTGACGAAGATTTTCATAAACAATTAAAAGAAATTTTAGGGCAAGTGGTGTTTTTGGATAGGTTTTTAAAATTTCTAAAAAAATATCACGAGAACGTTCTAAAAAACCTGCTTTAAAGTAGGTTTTTCCTAAAAAAAGTAAAATTTCTTTACGAGAATTGTTGTCTTGTTCACGTTTTAAGAGGGTTTGGTAAATTTCGATACTTTTTTCGTAATCGCCATCTTTGACATAAACTTGAGCCATGAGTAACCATGATTTGTCAGAAATAAAAGTAGTTTCTATTAATGTTTTTAATTCATCTTCAGAGTTTAAAGTATGAAATTGATCCATAAATTCTTCTATAGAACGGGTACTTTCACGTTTTTTATAGTGTTTGTACCAGTAACTAAAAAAAGTTATTACAAAAGTTATGGTGAAAAAAACAATAACACTAAAAAGTGGATCTCTGAATTCAATTAAAAGCATAATGATATTGTATCAAAAGATAGGGAATTCTATAGGCTAAAAACGTGTTCTCAGCAGAATATAACCATTTGAGTATTATAATTGAGCAATAATAGAAGTGCAAATTCTAATAAATTAAAACAAGGACCTATTATGAAAAACATTTTACTTAGCTCAACTACTGCACTTATACTCTTACTAACGGGGTGTAGTGATACTGAAACATGTCAATTTGAGGTACAACAAAATCTTGACAAAAGTAATTTTGCTGCCGTTATTGGCACACTAGAAAATGATAGTTCATGTATTAATAGCTATCCAAATAATGATCATCTTATAAGTTTGGGAACTGCTTATCTTGGAAAAGCTGGTCTTAGTTTTACTGATATTATTGATAGTTTAACAGTAGCTGCAGATAATCAAAACACAGCCTTCGCTGCATTTATTGATGCTACGGGTGAAAAAACTACTATTGATTCACAGGCTGATCTTAAAACTGCAACCGATATATTTAAAACATATTTAGGTGATGAAACATGTATCGGTTTAAACTTACCTGTAAATAATGATAAGTTATATGCGCAAAAAGATGTTTGTCTCTTTATGGCATTTTCAGAAACACTTCGTGCTACAAATGCGATAACATTGCTTACCGATGATCTTACGGGTTGGCTTGACCCCAACACTGAAGTAAAAGTTGATGAAAACAAAAATGATGTCCCTGATGATTTAGATGCGAGTGCATGTAGTATTCAATATGCAGCGTCTGGTCCAACAATCCCTTGTCTACCTGCCAATGGTGTTAATACTGATGTTACACAAAAAGGGGTTATCTCATTTGACAATAACTCTACTTATGAGATGATTGACGTTACTATTGGAGCAAATAGTTATACAAAACTTATTTTTCCATCAACGGTTGCAATCGGGCGTTCACCTATTTTAACTAGTGGTTTTTGTACTACATCATTTGATAAAAATGTTTGTGATCAAACAACGGGTGCAACTTCTACAGAAGCGGCTTGTTTGCCATGTCCAACTAATACTACTCAAGGATCAGAAAACACTAGTGTGACAACGGTGTTAGTAGATAGTCTAAACACAGGATTAGATATAGCCGCCTTAAGTGTTAATAATGAACTTCTTGAGCAGACATTGAATGATTTTAACAAAGAAGTTAAAAAAGATGGTACTAATACAGAGATTACTTCAGATGATATTGTTAATTATCTGCAGACAAGTCAAACTAAATAGTAAATATATTATATAAAAGGTTATATTATGAAAAAAATTATTCTATTAAGCGTATTTGCTACAACTGCAGTAATGGCTGCATATTCGGAACATGCATATATTTATAAAGATCCTAGAATTATGGGTATGGGTGGTGTTAATACTGCAGTTGGAGGTTACACCAGTTCTGTTTTTTCAAATCCAGCAGGATTAAGTCATATGAAAAAGGACCATGGATTAACGGTAGAAGTTCTGGGCTTAGGCCTTTCAGGGTCTTCAAAATTTCAGACGTTTGCTAATGATGTAAAAGATGCTGCAGATACAGGTCAAGTAAGTGCAATTTCTACTATTTTAGAAAAATACTCAGGTGAACATTTCCAGGTCGGTGGTTCAAACTACTCCGCAGTGGCACACAATGGTGATGATTTAGCATGGAGTGTTGGTATTTTAGCTGCAACGGATTGGAATTTACAACCACATGCTAATGGTGGAGATTCAGGTTTATTAGAGATTCATTCACGTGGTTATGCGGGAATTGTTCTAGGGGCTTCTAAGTCTTTTGACGTTGTTTATGATGGGGTTGATTATGGTACTTTAAATGTGGGTATAGGTTCTCGTATTTTGGTTCAAAAAAGTGTTGAAGGTGAACTAAGTGCTTCAGAAATTAATGATAATCAAAATAATCTTGTATCGTATTTTCAAGATAAATATGAGCAAAATGCAGGAAACTTACAATTTGACATTGGTGTGACGTATGATTTCTTAGAACAAAATTATTGGCACCCACGTGTTGGTTTGAGTATTTTAAACCTTATAGATATTAGAACTGATAGTGACTTAGGTAGTGGTGTATTTAACACGGGTTCAAATGCAAATGATAATTTTTATGGAGTTCAACCCACTACAGTAAACCTTGGTTTTTCTGTAACTCCTGAAGTAAGTTATATTGAGCATCTTATTTTAGGTGTTGATTATGTTGATATTTTTGCTGCACAACAAATTCGGTCGTATACTTCTGATAATAATGATATTGCAACGAAATCTGAAGGTCATGATATTCTTAAACGTCTTCGTTTAGGAGCAAGTGCTGGTGTAGTTGATAATAGTTGGGCAATGGTAACACTAAATGCTGGTCTTTATCAATCAAACTATACGGCAGGTGTTGATCTTCAGTTAACATTAATTAAGTTTAGTGCTGCAACATATGCCGAAGAAATTGGGCCTGAAGCAGGACAACTTACAGATAGACGTTACATGTTAGCGGTAGGTATTGGCTGGTAGTTTAAAACTATAAAAACATAGTAATTATTATCATGATAACTTTTATCATGATAATATCACAAGCGTAATCATACTTCTACAATTCATATCTTAAATTTGACTTTATCACATCGCTTTAACTATAATATATATAAGTAACAGAAATAAAAAGGGAGTTATTATGAGTAAAAAAGGAAAAGAGTATTTAAAAGGGTGGATGCCTTTTAGAATTATGAGATATTATGGGTTTGCATTAATTACACTATTTAGTCTTGTTATTCCATGGATTAAAATCAACGAACACCACTTCTTTTTATTAAGCTTTCAAAATTTTAAATTAGATCTTATGTTTGTTCAGTTTGATATGCAAGAGATGTATTTAATGCCATTTTTACTAATACTTTTATTTGTTGGTATTTTTGGAATTACGGTTCTTGGTGGTCGTGTTTTTTGTGGTTGGATGTGCCCACAGACCATTTTTAGAGTTATTTATCGTGATTTTATTGAGACAAAACTTCTTGGTCTTCGTAAGCGTATTCAAAATAAGCAAAAAGATCCTGACTACTCGAAAATAGAAAATCAAGTAAAACGTGTTATTGCTGTTTTATTGTGGACGGCGCTTGCTGCTATTGCTGCTGCTGACATGTTATGGTTTTTTGTACCACCTGAAGATTTTTTAACTCAAATTTTAAATCCTAATGAACACCCTATTGTTATGGGAACCTTTTTAACTATTGTGGCATTTTTGGTAGCTGATATTGTTTTTATTAAAGAGAATTTCTGTATTTATGTTTGTCCTTATTCTCGCGTACAGTCTGTTCTATACGATGACGATACTGTCATGGCCATTTACAATCCACATCGTGGTGGAGAAATTTATGATGAAGATAAAAATAAACTTTATACTAAAGAAAAAGAGATTCGTGCAGTAGAACCGGCTTCTGAGTGTACTGCTTGTGAGAGTTGTGTTACGGTGTGTCCTACACATATTGATATTCGTCAAGGGTTACAGTTAGAGTGTATTAACTGTTTAGAGTGTGTCGATGCCTGTACAACGGTTATGGGTAACTTAGGTAAAGAGAGCTTAGTAACGTGGTCAAGTGATAAAGAGATTATTCATCAAAAGGGAAAAACTAACTTTTTTAGAAGTAAGGTAGTTGGAACCGGCATTATGATGGTGTTAACTATGGTATTACTTGGTTTTATGGGAAGTAAAAAAGAGCATATGCTACTTAACATTAATAAAGAAAATCGTCTTTACTCTATTAAACACCTTTCTGATGGAAAAAACCGTGTAGATAATGCATTTACATTTTTACTACAAAATACATTGAATGAAGAGCATAAATACTTTTTTGAAATTATTCAGCCTGAGGGTATCAATGGTAAAATCACTATTGCAAAACCAACAGCACCATTTAAAGCACAGCCTAATGTTAAAAAGAAAAAAATTGTTATCTTTAGAACAACAGATATGTTAGTTGACAACCCTAGAAAAGATACTATTATTCCAATAACTATTAAAGCGTATGCAATTGATGATCCTGAAAATATTGTTGTATTCCGTAAAACAACCTTTACTTTTCCACGATCAGATAAGCTAAAATAGCTTTCATATCGTAATTAAAGAGTTCAAAATGAAAAAAATTCTTATTTTAGGAGGTGGATTCGCAGGTGTAGATGCTGCAATCTATCTTCGTAAAGCTAATTATGAGGTTACTTTAGTCAGTGATCGTGACTATTTTTATATTTATCCTACATCAATTTGGGTACCTGTGCATAAAGTAAAATTTGAAGATATCTGTATTGATTTAAAAGCACTTCAAAAATCACATGGGTTTGAGCTTATTATTGATACAGTAGAAAAGATATCTGCTAGAACAAATACTATCACTCTGAAATCGGGTCAACTTCTTTTTGAATATGATAAATTAATTATTGCTATGGGTTCAGGAAAAATGACACATAATGGTATTGAAAACTCACTTTCTATTTGTGGAATTCCTAAAACATCATTAGAGATACAAAATACACTTGACCGACTACTGCTAAAAGGTAGTGGCGAGATTGCATTTGGTTTTGGTGGTAATCCAAAAGATACTAGTGCTGTGCGTGGTGGACCCGCGTTTGAGCTTCTGTTTAATGTACATCACATGCTCAAGAAAAAAGGTATTCGAGATAATTTCAAGTTAACCATGTTTGCACCTATGCCAAAACCAGGTGAACGAATGGGAAAACAAGCCTTGGCAATGATGGACAAGATGTTTGAAAAGTCAGGTATTATTAAACACTTTGGTAAAAAAATAAAACGATTTGAAGATGACGGTGTAATTTTTGAGGATGATAGTAAGTTAAAAAGTGACTTTACGATGTTTATTCCTGCGGGTGATGGACATGCTGTTATTAAAGAATCAGACTTACCCCTCAGTGAAGCAAACTTTATTATGATAAATGATTTCTGTGAAGTAATAGATGTTGATACTAACGGAGATATAGAGAAGGGTGCTATTCTTGAAAACTGTTATGCTATTGGAGATGTTTCTGCACTACAAGGACCTGCATGGCGTGCAAAACAGGGACATGTTGCTGAGGTTATGGCAAAAAATGTTGCCTACAATATTATTCAAAAAGATAAAGACTCTTCGAAACGTAAAGGGTATCAAGAACATCTCAATATTTTATGTGTAATGGATAGTGGAAACGGTGCAGGTTTTGTTTTTAGAGATGACAAAAAAGCCTTTATGCTTCCTATGCCAATGGTGGGTCACTGGCTCAAAAAAGGGTGGGGACACTACTGTAAAAACACAAAATTAGGAAAGATACCCCGAATACCGGGGATGTAGCGAGTTGTTTTTGCTTTTTATTGCCCGAGTGCACTTTTAATAGCCGCTTCCAATTCACTGCTACTACTCACTTGTAAAAATTGTCGTCCAGCCAAATTTGCAAGTGATTCTAAATCATTTTTAGCATCCACATCATCACCTACAAAAATTAAAAATACACTATCAATTTGAGATGCTTTTGCTTTTGAAATGGCATCAATGGCATTTTGTTTAGAGTGAACTGAACCTCTGTCTTGACCATCAGTGTATAAAATAACAATAGACTTGATTCCATCTGTTTTGTGTGCGACTGCACTATCTCCTGCGAGTTTAATGGCGTCGTAGAGTGCAGTTGCTCCCGAGCTTTGAATGGAGTTTATGGCTGATTTTGTTTTACTCGCATCAGAGGTGTAGGGTGAAATTTCAAAGGCTTGGTTACTAAAGGCATTTATCGCGATATTGGTATTACTACTAATAGCATTGTTTAAAACTAAAAGTGCCGAGTTTTTAGCAGATGGTAATTCATTTTTCATACTACCACTTCTATCAAAAGAGAAGAGAATTTCAGCACTAGAAATTTTTGCACTAGCGTAAGCAATACTTAATCCTCGTGCATTACTTTTATAACTGTTTAATCCCTCTTTTTCTCCAATTTGCCCATCAAGAAGTACAATTATTTTTTTGTTCTGCTCCTAAAGTAATATTTTGTAATGCACTCGAAATTCCATTTATCATGATAGTTTCATTGGCTTTAACATCTTGTGCCAATGTTGTACTAAAAAACTCTCTACTAACACCTGCGTTATCAATATATAACAGGGTTATTGTAGCCCCTTGTTTGAAGGTTAAAAGGTTTGCATTAGCGACCCATTGAGAATCAGACACATTTTTTAGCGTTAAGGTGTCATTGTTAAGGGATGCTTCCATTTTTGCTCTAAAGAAGTAGTTAATAAAAGCTTGTGTCGCTCCAACAGCACGAGGAATGACATTAAGTGAAGTCTGTTCTAATGGTGTGGCGTCATAATCGCTATAGTTTGGATTTTTAGTCTCATCAACTACGGCTATCATTTTGTCAGAATTAAAGAGTATTCCATCTTCTAAGATAGCAACAGTTTTATGAGTAATATCCCCTTTTTCAGAAGCAGCATTTCCAAGAGTATTAATATAAAACCAACGGTTGCCCTCAATGTTGGGTATGGCACTGTTTTGAGTTTCAGAACGAGCTAAGTGTAAGTTTTTATCATCAAAAATACTATCAAAATCGGTTGAGGTGTCATAGTCTAAACCTTCACCAGTAATGTGGTCAAGGTCATTATCATTAAATGTAGTATCCCCATGAGAGGCACTAAAAAAGTTATGACTAATCCAATGGGCTTCGTGGGTGAAAATATCTTCATAAGAGCTGTATGAATTCTCTTGTAACATCCACTTTTTCATGTCAAAATCTTCAATAGCTTTAACAATTAAGGGATTGTTATTTGCATGAAATTTTCCATCACGAAGATTAAAACCTCCGTTATAACGTCCATAAATTTCTAGATAATCACCAAAGGGGTGTGAATTGTCCCGTACGTGGGCAGGGGAGTGTAAATCTTGCATCATGTGAGACATAAAGCCAATACTAACAAAGAGTTTGGCTTGGTTAGCCTTACGTGTTTGCTCACTACCAATAAAGGCATTTCTAAAGTATCCAAAAGCATCTTCAAGAGAGTAATCATTTTTTCGGTTATTCCCAAGTTCAATAGTGTCATCAAGTGTCCATGAAATACTGTCAGTACGTTGACCAAACCCTACACATAAGGTGTGGGTTGTTTTCATTAAAGCTTTGGATTCACCACAACCATCTTGTGAATTAAATTGAGAAGAGTAAAAGTGGTTATTAAACCGTCCATCCCCATCAAAAGAGCTATCGGTATAAACCGCATCTTCTAAAACAGAACCTGCTTCAATAAGCCCTAAATAATCTGTTGTTGAAATAGTAACATGCCAATTGGTAAAGCCAGTGCCATTAGAAGCATAATTAAAATAGCTTGCGTTATACCCTTCAAACTGTTCATTAGAGTAATCACTGTTTTGTAATAGCGCATCTTTGGCAAAGTCAACTAAGTTTTGACTTCCTTCAGTTTTACACTCTGTTGTTGTGGCACAGCGTGTCATGGCTTGATGGGTATTCACTTCAAAAGCAGAGATTGTTGAAAGTAAAGACGCGGTTATAAAAGAGATAGATAAAATTTTCATTACAGTACCTCCTCTAAAATCCACTTATTTTTTTTACCCCATGAGAAGTAAAATTTTATTTCAACTTCTTGGTTTTGAAGTAGAGTTGTAACTGTTACGACTGCTTTTAAACCATGTAAGTAACTAAACAAAATTAATCACATACTTACTACCATAACCAACAATTACCTTTTCAACATAATTTTGCATATGTTGAGCTGACTTATAAGCATCAAATTCTATCCAGTAATACTTCATGAATTT